>JAAUXT010142880.1_pt1 | contig 35238 bp, 47 predicted proteins | sample 7278171 | NCBI WGS metagenome assembly JAAUXT01 (sample SAMN14350112, study PRJNA611818) | marine sediment metagenome | isolation source: surface marine sediment (1.8m) | place: French Polynesia: Moorea | collected 2018-08 | reverse complement strand
CCCCCACCCCCACCCCCTCCCCCCCCCCCACCTCCCCCCCCCCTACCCCCCCCACCAGCCCCCCCGGCGGCCCCAGGGGGGGGGGGGGCCAGGAAGAGTTTGCCACAAAATGACAAGAACGGTGGTCGGTGAAGACACGCCGAGTTCACAGCCGAGATACTGAAATTGCTGGAGCCCGAGGCTCAAATTGTACGAAACAAGACAGCCTCATCTGGTTGCACAAACACCAAGCTTTCCACCTATTGGCTCCTCCCTCTTTGCCGCTTTTGCCCACAAAGCATTTCGAGATGGACTCGGGACATTTTTTGTTGCGGCAATTCCCCTTCCATCGATGGACAGAGGGCTAAATTTTCAGAATTGCTTTCAGATATGATTGCATTGTTCACAAACTATTGGAAGTTCGTTTGACCCGAAACCCAATTTTGAAAACAAAAGGCTGGATCGCAACCTACCTGAGTCGGGGTTGTTTGCTGGCCGGACTCGTCGTCGATTCATCCTGGTCCAGACTCGCTTTTGAGGAATCACGTTTCTTGTTTGCATTCTGCAACAGAGGAAAGTATAAATTCGTCACGGCCGAGTACCCAACATGTTGATTTCATGAAACCACAACTTTTCTTTCGCTTTCTTCACAACAAATTTACTTTACCTTCTTGTCCCACTGTTGGTGAAGATATCGCAGCAGAATGTTTGTTTTCTCAGTTGTGATCACTGAATGGGATGAGAGAAAGAAAGACTTGATTTGATGCAGATTTTCAAAGGCAAAAGTGTCTGAAGGCGATTTCGACACAACGTCTGAACTTTCTACGTCAACTTTCCAGTGTGTTCCAGCATCCAACAATACCTGTGCCAGGTTGAACACCTCACCTTGTTCTGACGGGTGGTCCTTTGTGCAGATGTACACACCAGGTTTCCGAACCTGGAAGCAGGATGTCGCAATGAACAATTGACACAGGATCCAGAATCGACTGCTCAACGATGGCAGTTGAACGACCTGGTGTGGTTTTCACCCATGTTCGCCACAATTTTAAAAAGAGAAAAACACTATTTTCTTCCACAGAAGAGGCGAAACACATCACCCAACTGGCAACAGACTCTGATGTCCGTGAAGGAACTCACAATTTCAATCTTCCACGCAAGCAAATTATCCAGAACTCATTGCAGGTCGGCTCGACTGACATGAGACAATTGATCCGTGGATTCTTGAATGATTCCCTTCAATCCTCTCAGATCTACGCAAGAATTCTTTGGCAATTTTTTTATGAAGCAGGTCACTCACTGTTGTTTTGCAGCTGGAATCGGCATGAAATCTGGTGAAATTCGATTCGTTGTAGGATGGGAGACCCTTGAGGAAATCAGCCTGAAAAACAAATGAAAGTTCAACTGACCGACTGATGGGCACACAAATTTCCACGTCATGAATTCACGTTTATCCACAGTCACATCAAATGAAATACCAAGGAGTTCTTCTGCAAAACATAGAAAATGAGACAACTAAAAATTTACCCACCATCTTGAATACGGTTAGTCCTTCGAATGTCCACCAGGCGGCAAGGATGGTTTATCTTTTCAATGCGGTAGGGAAACTTCATGAAACAACACAAACAAGTTAAAATGACTTGTGAACAATCCTAACACAGGCCAACGAGTTTCAGTTCATCGACTGGAGTCTACAAAGTACATTACAAGACAGGTTGGTGCTGTGAGACAATTTTTTTTCAATGCAGGAGGATCTGGACGGTCAGATGTGCTGGGTCTCCTGTTAGATTCTGTGTGGACCACCAGAGGAAAAGTTCTCGCACTAACATCAGGGTCAATATCATGTTGTTTCCAGACCAGCTGTATATATTCATATTTCATCAAAAATGTTTGTAGCTTGACCAGATGTAAATATTCTAGTGAGCAGCTACTCGAAAATCATGGAACAACTTTTTATGGTCTACCGCAGTGTAATGGGAGACGTCGGACAGGTGCCCGAATTTCACAGGGCTAAACGACTGAAAATGAGCGACGGAGAAGACGATTTTATCTGTGATGACGAGGAGTATGATTTGGTATGTAAAGTTTTTTGAAGCACCTTATTCCATAGCAGGTTTTGGCTGATTTCAAGATGCGGTTGCCAGATACTTTTGGAGAAAATCTCTTCCAAAATTGCCGGTTCGAACTGGGGTTTCCGAAGTGACGAACAAGAAAGTGACATTTGGTCTATCTGAACTCGATTTGATGCACGCTAAATAATCACACAGATTGTTTTTCTGGTGAGTGATGGTGCCAATGACAGAAAGAGTTCTACGCCTTTCTGGAAATGTGTGCATTTTAAGTGAAACGTTCCAGTTTGGGTTCACCTATTATCGCCCACGGTACCATGACAATTTGTCGTGACTCGTTTCTTTCACGGAGTGGTGGTTGCCAATGCCATTTCGATCAAGTGACTCTGTGATTGCCATTAATTTGTGCCGTGAGCATTTGTGATGTGCATATGAAGTGAGTGTACAAGTTTAACTTGTGATTTGTGTCCGATTCAAAGAAGTTAGAAGGGGTGTAGTGATATCACAAACACACTGGTTGGTATCTCAGGAGAGACTGTCCCCGAGGGTGGGAACCTCCATATTTATTATGTATAATCATGCCATCTGGTGAGTGGTGGTTCTAAATTCACAGCTGGTGTGTCACACAACACTCCTCCCCCACCAGGGGGTAGAGGGGCTCAGCTATAATTTTTAATATTCTGAATAATTTTACAATAATTAGATAGAAAATAGATACATAATAGCATAATAGCACAATATCACTATTTTGTCTGTTTTGCTGAGTTTTATCCAGCATTCCTCTCCCCATGGGGTGATCACATGACCCCTGAAGGTTTTCCTTTCCAAAATGGCTACCGTTGGGCAAAGATTCATCACAGCACAAGAAGAACAAATTCTCAGCTTTTTAAAGCAAAACATTATTGGAAAACTTTGTGAAGTCATGGCACAGTTGGGGCTGCCTCCAACCAACCCAGTAGTGACACAAGCAGTGTCGAAATACTTCAATATTGGACCAGCACCACACCAGGTATTCAACAACCTGGTGTGGCAACTGGCGCAGACAATTTAGGTGAGTGGAATTCAAGTCACTCCACAGGGAGGGGGCCAGACCTGCTGATGTTCGAAAAAGCCCATAACGTCCACGCTGGCAGGCACAAAACGAAACGTTTGGTTCCACACAACACGAAGGCAACCAACAGTAAGATTAAGTCTGTAACGAAACTGACGTCCAGCCCATTTCGTCGAGAATCAACCCGTCATACCTGCCAAGAACGATTCGTGGAATTAGTTGCGGCAATGGGCACCACAAAAGCACGGAGAGTATGCTGTCAACTAGCCCTCATTTGATGGCCACACGGTGACCTCAGGAGGTGGTCACGACTCGGAAATTTTGGGGTGACATCGGGGTATTGCATTTGTGTGCGCGTGTGTTCCTCTTGATGTCCAAGGAGCTCGTTGGCGTAAACTTGAAAAATTGTCCTCAGCAAATCAAAAATGCACTTGAATAAGGTGTAATTTTCCTTTGGAGGGAGTGTCCTTGGATGGGAATCTGATCACAGTTGTGGCTTTCAACGGTCTTGATGTCTTGCTTCGAAATCGGTTGGTTGCCTGCGGAATAACAATTGTGCACGTGCTTTGGGAAGAACTGCGGCAGAACATATTTTGCCGACTGGAAACGCCACGAATCGGAAAGTACCATGTGGACCAGTTTGCCACAAAAAGGAAACAAGGTTTGGTTCAATTAAAGACTTGAAAACATTGGTGTCTGTTGCAGGAATACTCCGAGGACAGTAACTCCGAACCGGATGTTGACCTCGAGAACCAGTATTACAACTCGAAAGCTTTGAAAGAAGACGACCCCAAAGCTGCTCTGGAAAGCTTCCAGAAGGTGAGTGAAGCTTTCCACCGTTGCTGTCTTTGAACAGTCTCTGAAGTGATCATTTGATCACTGGAACAATTGACTCGCATCTTGTTACTTCGGGTGTCGTGCATTTTATGTATCTTACATTTTGAACTTTTATTTGAAACCAGGTGTTAGACTTGGAAGGTAGAGACAAAGGAGAATGGGGGTTCAAGGCTCTGAAACAGATGATCAAAATCAACTTCAAGTTGGTGAGTGTTTCGCAGTCTCGTGCTGAGTGTGTCGTAGATGAGTGAATTTACAGATGTCATTCCGTAGACAGACCCGAACTAGCTCAAAGCAAGGCACTCCTTTTTGTTTCTTTGTTTTCCTGTGTGCAGCACACAACTCTCGCTTTGGTCGAAACCTATGTTCTTCGTGAGGCAGAAAGATGCCTTCCAGGTGGATTATCCTTTGTTCGGCCTGTTTTGCAGGGAAACTTCGAAGAGATGATGATTCGGTACAAGCAGCTCCTGATGTACATCAAGTCGGCCGTGACTCGGAACTACAGCGAAAAATCCATCAACTCAATCCTCGACTACATCTCCACCTCCAAACAGGTCCGCCTCCGAAACTCACCCAGAAACAGAACAAAATGGAGCCGGGTTTTCCCAGTGTGACAATCGCTAATGACCCCGTTTTCCGCAGATGGCGCTCCTGCAGAACTTTTACGAGACGACGCTGGAAGCGCTGCGCGAGGCGAAGAACGACCGACTCTGGTTCAAAACGAACACGAAGCTCGGCAAACTCTACTTTGACAGGGAAGACTACACCAAACTGCAGCGGATCCTCAAGCAGTTGCACCAGTCCTGCCAGGTACGTTTCTGGTTCTGACGAAATTTTGTTGAACAAACGGTGGATTGTTACGAGACGGCTGGATCGGAGGAGTGAAACAACGGCTGTTCGCAGCTGTAGTTGGTATTCACTGCGCGTTCGTTGCAGACGGATGACGGGGAGGACGACCTCAAGAAAGGGACGCAGCTGCTCGAGATCTACGCGCTCGAGATTCAGATGTACACTGCGCAGAAAAACAACAAAAAACTCAAGGTAGATTCAACATGAAGGAGACATAACAAGCCTTGTTGCCTTCGTGTTGAGAGAAAACTCTACTCCTGGTGTTTCTGCGTTTCAGTTGACAAGAAGCTGGTCGTCGTGTGTGAACGCTGTTTTGTTTTTCAGGCCTTGTACGAACAGTCTCTGCACATCAAGTCAGCCATTCCGCACCCTCTCATCATGGGAGTCATTCGAGGTTCGTGACACTTCCCTCAGTTCCCTGTATTCTGACCTTTGTTCTTGAATTACGTGAGCTCTTACCCCTGGATGGAAATACCCGTTGGTTGTGATCGATGTTGATGAACAATTTGCATTCCGACAGGGGAATGAATGGCTCACAACATTGTGAGCGCACAGGTGCATCCTGTGCATAGCAGCGGATTCCAACGAACAATCACTTACTCAGAGTGGTCGTTTGTTGACATTGCAGAGTGTGGAGGGAAGATGCACCTTCGGGAAGGAGAGTACGAGAAAGCGCACACAGACTTCTTCGAGGCCTTCAAAAACTACGACGAGTCCGGCAGTCCCAGGTGGGTCTTCATTCGCCACACGAACGACGGAAGCCCAGATTCAGTGATGAAAATCGGACGAGTCTCGCAACGAGAATTCTCAACACTCGTGCACAAGACGCATCTGATTGCGTCAAAACCAGGGGTGTGTCTTCTGAGTATGACCCTGCCGTCGTTTCGTGGGGTTGTGGTGTCGTACAAAAGTTGATGTGCGTCTCACTGTTCGTTGCGACTTCTACACGGGTGAGGACGGTCACACAAGCCTGTAAATGGCGCTTCGTTTCAGGCGGACGACGTGTCTGAAGTACCTGGTCCTCGCCAACATGCTCATGAAGTCAGGGATCAACCCGTTCGACTCGCAGGAGGCGAAGCCCTACAAGAACGACCCGGAGATCCTCGCCATGACCAACCTAGTCAGGTGGGCGTCACGTGACCTCAAATTCGGCTTGATGAAACACGTGGTAACCAGACGCACAGTTGTGGAGAGTATGCCGTGCACTCATTGCGTGTGAATCCTCCACGGCAGACACCCAAAAAAATAGGAATTTTATCACTGGAATTTTGTCTGGCGGGCACAACTGTTCAAACACCTTTCAAGTGAAGCACAACTTGTGTTGTCAAAATTGTGTGTTGCCAAAGCAGATAAACAGATTACTGACTTGACCCGCTACGTCAAACTCTTGCGTCTTACTGACCGGGTTGGAGATCAAAATCAGTCGAGCCGTGTGGGAAGAGAATAGCGAAGTGACCCAGGAAACGTTATTTTTGCAGTGCGTATCAAAACAATGACATCGCCGAGTTCGAGAAAATCCTGAAGACGAACCGGCGGAACATCATGGAGGACCCGTTCATCCGAGAACACATAGAAGGTGAGCAAATTGTGGTCAGAATGAAGTTGAAAATGCGTCTTCGTGTTTTGCTTGTCACCGACCTTCTGACAGTGGTTGTGTTCCCTTCTGTTTGCAGATTTGTTACGAAATATCAGAACCCAGGTGCTGATCAAGCTCATCAAGCCGTACACGCGCATCCACATCCCCTTCATATCCAAGGTGCGCTGTCCGTCAGGGGCCATAGTGCGCTCCAAGGATCTCCGTGCTGCATCCGTCTGGAATTTCATTGACGCGAGACGTTTGTGTTGATTGTCATGCTTCTCTGTGCTTTCAGGAACTGAACATAGACGTGACGGAAGTAGAGAATTTGCTAGTTTCCTGCATACTTGACAAGTACGTGGATTCTCTCCTCAATAAAACGTGGCACAGTTGCACATCATTTCTGCTCTGAAGAATCGTGGACCACTCGGTTTGGTGTTGTGCTCTTGAACCACTTGCTTGAAGATCTGCTCTTGCCGAACAGGCAGCGTCCGTTTGCAAAACCGTTTTGTGTTTCTGGTGCAAAGGCAGTTCAGTGGAAACGCTCACACCTTGATCTGAACACACACACACACACACACACACACACACACACACACACACGTGGGACCTCTGCGTGCTCGTATGTGAGTGTGTGTGTGCGTGTGTGTGTGTGACAGAGAGAGAGCATGTTCACACTCGCATCTACAGCGTGTGTGTGTGCTTGTGTGTGTGGTTCCACGTGCACGCTGTTTGTGTGTTTGGTTCCAAGTGCTCGCTTTGTGTGTGTGTGTGTGTGTGTGTGTGTGTGTGTGCGAGTCTCACCCAACGCACTTGCCTCGTTGCAGCACGATTCACGGGCGGATCGACCAGGTGCGGCAAGTCCTGGAGCTCGATCAGGAGTCCGCCGGCGTCACGCGCTACGCAGCCCTCGACAAGTGGACGACGCAACTACAATCACTCCACCTCTCCGTCATCAACAAAATGGCCTAGATCTACGCGCACCACAAGCTTGCTTCTTGACGTGAACCTCAGGGTTCGGACGCCCGAAACCAATTCTGGTTGGGTTGTGTCACAGTTGTGATTTGTCAATCGTTGGAATTGTCAGAACTTTGCGCGCTTGTTGGGATTCTACCGGTACGTGTGGAGAGTGAGTGAAGCAGTGCCGCCGCTCCGAAAGGGCTGGACTCGAAACGGCGTGGAGGCTGCTGTGTTCTGTCAGTCACTGGCGACTTGGTGCCAACCAGTTCGAACAGTGACACTCACGGATGTTGCTTTACGTCTCAAAAAAAGTGTCGCCTGCAGGTATCACAAGAGAAAACGACCTGGAGTTCACATAACAATGGAAAAGACAGAAAAGGTGGCTCAGAAACAATCTTTCCCGTGGAGGTAGTGTGACCAGTTTGTTTTCGTTTCAGTTACTCGTTTTGTTCTCGGAAAGTTTTGTGAACACTTTGGTGCTGGGGACATTTCCGTCGTTCGACCCTTCAGATTTTGTTTGGACTGCACAATGTTTTGTCAATCGGCACTGTTGAAGTGAGACAACAGACAACGATCAGCCCATGTCGTCTATGTTCTCGCACCGTGGGCACCCATTTCTCAACTCATTTTGTTTCAGTCTCAACTTGATTAACTATTCCAGAAAAATCCACGGTGAATGTGCGTTTCTGAAATGTGAAGCGAGAGAATGAGTGGCCCAAGATTCTGTGACCCGCCATGTTGGGCACCATGTTGCCATGTCCAAGCGTAGGATTCTGCAGTCCAGGCTGTACAAAGGTGTAATTTATCTGTAAAGAAGAAATGTTACTGAAATGACAGGAATACAGAATTTGTATACAAGAGAAATAAGTTTTTGTTTCCCTGTTCCGCTCACAGAATCAGCAGCAAAATAATTCGACCCTGTGACAAAAGGGCGATTCATCCAACCGACACGAATGGAGTGGGCAATTCAGGAGTCTACAGCTAAGCTCACTGACGTAGATCAAGATGTTGCACCAGCTGCTCGCGATTTGAAGTTTTTTTTTCGGCTGAAATTTGGACTGCGGAAAACAGTGCACAACACAACGCAATGAAATATTCAGTTGACACTTCGGGCTTATGTGATGATTCTGTTGGCAGCTATTCTGTTCTCCGTATGGGGTGTTTGTGTTGGTGTCATAGAAGCAGCATTGATTCTGAGGTTCACTGTACTCAGTCGTCCGCTCCGCTTTGTTGTCGAGGCTATGAAAACCGCGCGCAGAATCATCAGACTTCGTTTCATGGGCGTGTGAGGTGTGTGTGTGCGTGTGCGTGTGTGTGTGTGTGTGTGCTGTGACAAACAGAAAGGACCACGAGCTGTTTGTTGCCAGCGCATCGCCGTTGTCTTCCAGTCATGAACACTTTGTTCTTGTGGCGAAACGAGACTCTGTCTTCGGTGCTCCTCCGTCAGCACAGCTCAATGTTGGGATGTTCAACCAGCTTCGACCTTTGGGCTACAACGAAGTTTGGTGTCTTTTGTGGAGCAGAGAAAAATCGTTGAACGCAAACAGTTTCTTCCTTGGTTTGTGTGGAGAGGATTCGCACACAAGTGGCTGCAAGCCCAAATCACCAACTTTTGTCTCTAACAAGTCAACGTGGAATCAAATATGCACGAGAAAAAACACCACGTTTCCCGTTCGCTCAACTGTACAGGGTAAAACACCCACGGGAAACTCAGAAGTGCAGTTTTTGCCAAAACGCATTGATTTTGCGTTTGCCAATAGCTTTCATGAATCCGTGAATCGAGCAGAAAGCAAGACTGTGTCGAGGCCGTCACGTTCACTCTCGGACAAGACTTGCGGCCAACGGTTGGGAGGAAGGAAACAACTGCCGGTCGCCACAACTTTGCCGGTCGTCTGAACTCGTCCTGAAGCCGATTGTTGCCCGAGGCTATTTTCATGCATGTTGATAAGCAAGAGTGGATGTGCGGCAAATTGGTTCCCATCGTTCATGTGCTGGTTGACGGCAATTTTGTGGCGTGCCTGTCCGCATTCATACACTTAAAATTTGAATGTGGTGGAGGCAAGTGGGCTAAACTCTGATAGCATGCAAATGAGCGAACGATGCGATCCAGGACCAATCCAATTCAGTCAGCAACAGGTTGGTATTGTCCAACCAACGTGGACCGAATCGAGCTTCGCACGTTACAAACGCTCGTCCCTGAAGCTGTGCACAACCACTCATCCGTGACACAATCGTTACAAGCATTGAAGTGGTGACGTACGCTCCGCATGAACCATTAATGGCAGCGAGAAAGGGAATCTCGAGGTAGATACCGTGGATACGACCGTCAACAACCGCATTTCCTTCCTGCACGAAAAATTGCCTGCAGAAGAGACTGCGAGAAATCTCTCTGAAGGGAAAAATCACAAGATTTCGATTTGTCTTGGGCAAACTGTTTGGATTTGAGCGAGTGAAGTAGGTGCCATGTCTCGGACCCGTTGTGCGGGTGAGTATCATTGCCGTTCTTTTTCCAAAAATGTTGGTTTTTGTCAGTGAACGTATTCAGAGATTTGAGACGAACCCGATCGTTGACAGTCGGAGCGTGGCTGGCTGTGCTCGCGCTGACGATGTTCGTGCAGACGACGGATCAGGACGATTCCACCATGCCCCAGCCGGCACCACTTCCTTGTCCCGTAAGTACCACTCCAACATTCCCCGTGCAGCAGCCTAGACCTTCGGCAAGCTTATTAGGAACTCTACAGGATGTCAGTGAACTTCCAGCACGCCAGGTGACATGGTTCTTGCACATTAGATCTTTGCCCTTCTATTTTGGACAGTCAGGCGGAAGGAACCGTCAAACAAACCGGAAGTTCATGCTTTGCTCAACTGAAACTTATGGTCGCGGAACAGCTTTCTCTTTGACGCCCTGACCTGAACAAAAGTTGTGCAACCTTTGTTTTGCATGACATGACAACGCAGTTTGCACGAGACTTTTGTCTGTCCACAAGACGGTCTTTCCTTCCTGAAAAGGGCAAAGTTTTTTGCAAAAGGTGTGCATCTGCACTTCATCGCTTTTCACCTGATCATATTTGCATTTTTCTCTTCAGCACCTCTGCATGGACGGAACGTGCGTGGACGAATCTTGGAAGTGTTACCGTAAGTGTTCCAATGCAGTGTCCTGAGTTAATCTGGTCACCAACACAGGCAGAGTTTTTGTGGAATTATGCAGCTCCGTGAATTTTCCTTCAGAGCCGCGCGATGGCTTCGGGAGGCCCAGGCTCAGATCCAGGTCGTACTGTCCTCGAGGGCAGGTCAGTGGACATCGCTTGTTTTGTTCTTCCCAATGAAACAACCCCCCCCCCAACCCCCGAAAGCAAAAGGGAGATTGATGTCCAACTGCTGCACTTGTTCGTCTTGTCACATTCGGTGCACATGGTCCGTTGCTCGTTCTTCAGAGCTCATGGATGCACGATTTAAACGAGCCGAACCTCATGCTTTTCCGCTTGCCAACCTTTGCACACGTGTGGCAAGAAAGAAACAATGGGCATCACATTGAAAGAACCGTGACCCTGCCCATTGCACAAGGCAAACCTGCCTGGGTGCAGAACACCGTGGAGTTCTGCCACGGTCCTGGTTTCCCTTGCAGATCTACTGCATTGAGCAGGGGCGGTGCATCCACCCGGAGAACCGAGACCGGTCGCCGCGGTGTGGCGGACAACAGCGCTTCTGCAAACCGGACGAGGTACCGAGTATCCGGGGCAGTGACTGCGGGTGTCAAGGGAAAATTTTGACTCAAGAGTGGACATCCCACCTCACCGCCTGCGAAAGAAAGTTGTTTTGTCCCCTCTCATCAAAATTCACACATGACCACAGCTTCGGGAACACATTGAGAAGATTGAGATTGTGGAAAAAAGATCAGACAAGTACAGCTTGCATTATCTTTGAATCTTTTGGATTCAATTTTGTCTGGTGCGGGACAAAATGATTTTCGAGGAGATCTACGCATTTATCTATGTTGTGGACAGAAATGACGGTGGATTGTTTTCTTGGCTGACACAGATCTTCTGCATGGAACGACAGCGGTGTATCAAGGCGAACTCTCTGTTTGAAAGCGACGGGAGCCTCAAGGAGAACCCGTGCGAGAGACCGGCCCGCGGACACTGCGCCAACAACGAGGTGCGGCCAATGGGAACACAACCCATGTCTTGTGAATGGGTCCAAACTTGACGAATCTCTATGCTTCTGTGCATTGTCATCCGTCTGGGACTTTGCAGGTGTACTGCATGGAAAGAGAGAAGTGTGTTCGTGTCGACTGTCTGCAGAACATGGAACCCAAACCTCTGCCCCATGTCGATGGTAACTGTCCATTTGCAGTGGGTTTTGCATGGGGTGTTTTTCTTTGTCTGAAGCTGCAGAAATCACGTCCATCAAGAGGGACTGATCATGCGTTCAGCAGCATGTGACTTTCCACGTTGCAGTTGTGGCGTGCAACAAGCCTGGGCAGCTCGGTTCCACCCTGGAGTTGATTCTGACTCTGTTGAAGCAGGACAGCGAGCTTCTCTGCCACTTCCTCTACAAGGTACGTGTCGCGCGCTGAATCATCCGATGGCGAAGTCCTCAACGTCTGTCTCTTCCTCTCTTGCTTTGGCTGTTCTGCCCAGGTTCAGCGTTTGGTTCGTTTTGCAGCTGACGTGCGGCCGAGTGATCGAGTGGTTTTACGATGCACTGGAAAGATCGGTGAGAAAATTGCTGCAGCACAACAAAATTTCTGGCCCCGGTTTCAGATCTATTGTTGCAACGTCTTTGTGCCGTGCAGGGAGTGTTGACCGTTCCTTGGGGTTGGGACATGTACACCGGGTGCGCGTGGTTCCACCACGAGCTGCAGGGCTCTCCGTTCGACGACGAGTGGACGCGCGCCGGGAGGCTGCTCGCCGCGAAGAACGTGACGCAGAACATCACGTCTCGACTCGGGCTCAGGGTCTACCTCCAAGGTGACAGACATCAACACTCACTCGTTCACTCACTCACTCACTCACTCACTCACTCATTCATTCATTGATTCACTCACCCACTCACCCACTCACTCACTCACCCACTCACACTCATACACCCACTCACTCACTCACTCACTCACTCACTCACTCACCCACCCACTCACTCACTCCCTCCCACACCCACTCACTCACTCACTCACTCACTCACTCACTCACTCACTCACTCACTCACTCACTCACCTTTCTATTGCCCCTGGTCTCCCATTTGCTCTCTCCTCCTGTCTCTCCATCTCTGTCAGACAAGCACACGCCTGTTCCGTCCGTCCATTCACTTCACGCCGTCTGTGCGAAAATAACCACTATTTTTCGCTCATCTATCAGGTCCGGACACTCAACTGGATCTCAGAGACCCTGTACCCTGTGGTCGCAGACTGGTTCTCAAGTCCAGCATTGAGTTCCGGTGCGCATCTGGAGAGCGCGCGGACGGCATGTACGACCTGGGGTGGCTGCAGACCGGGCTGGACAGCATCTTCAGCTTCGAGGGGTCTTGGGATGAATGGAGTTTTGAAAACTTCGATGATTTTGATTTCCCTGGACCTTGGTTCAACAATGGGCCTGAACCCTGGGACGACGATGGATCTGCACCGGGCAACTACAGTGGGTACAACATGTATGAGCCTGGCAACTACAGTGGGTTTGGATGGAGCACCTACAGCGTGTACGGGTCCGGCAACCACAGTGGGCATGGACCCGGTAATCACTCGAACCCTTGGGACCTGCTGGACGACACCACGACCTCAGTGCACGTGCCGCCCCCACCGGGCTGGGACACGGCCATCAGGTACCACAAACGTGAGTTCCGGTCTTTGCTCTTTAGAATCAGGAACAGAAGTCCAACTCAAACCAGATGCACATATTGTGTGCGTTGAGAAAAACTTTCTATGGCCTTGAACTCCAGTTCAGAGAAATTTTCTGGAGTCTGTCGGGTCCGTGTGTGTGTTTGCGTTCAGTGAAATAGGTGCCGTTCAGTGAAATTGATACTTCTCGTGTGACGAGTGATGCTTGCGCTTTTCAGCCGTGGCGACGCTTGTGGTGCGGTGCCCCAAGATCAGAGCCGAGCCGCTCGAGCCCGCCGACATCGAGCCACCGGAAGTGACCGACGATTCTCGCGAGATTCCGGAAGCTCACTTCAGCCCCCGCTTCTTGGACATCGCCAGACCAAGGAGACGCGGGCAGGGCAGGAACACGACCATCAACGCGTTCGTCGTCAATTTAACCGGTGAGCACGAGTTTTGCAGTGGCCAGTCCACGATTTGGTGAACGCATGTGGACGATCATGTGGGACGCAACCTTCTTGTTTGGGAATTTTGCTCAAAAGGAAAACAAAAGGTCAAAACAGGTGTCCGGTTTTCATTCGTATATAAATCGAGCAGCAAGAGAGACAGATGGCATAAATTAGGGACGGGCGGCTCCTTTTTCAGACACGACCGTCAGTGGCAGCAGCCCGGGACCCCGACCGAGAATGTGCAACGTGGACGGCTTTGATCTGAACCAGTGGGAGCTGCAGTGCTGCGAGGACATCATCATGGACGCGCAGAGAGAACAGAGCAGACGCGAGATCTTCTTCTGTCCAGACAGGTGTGTGTCAGGTCCCGATTCTTCGATTGAGGCGAGATTTCTTTGAACCAACCTTGTTGTACGGGTCTTCATGCTGCTATTTCGCTGAGGACGTGCGGTTTGCGCTCCGTCCCTTCGTGCAATCGGCAGGGGAAACTTTACTTCATCGATTCAGGTTGCAGCATCGACATTTGAGACCCCCAGATTCTGAATCTCCTGCAATTTAAGATGGACTCTTTGGGTCCCAGATTGACATTCAAAAAAGCCCCAGCGAGACAATAACAAGTTCACACAGGGCACTTTTTGAAACACTTTTGTGCACGTTAAAACATCATTGCAGCTACCAAGTTGAGTTCTATCTCGACGACTGTGATTCCTCCACGCTGAATCCGTACCCTTGGATGAATCCGGGCTTTGTCCCGCTCAGTCCTTTTGGTAAGTGATACACAGTTCTAACAGCCGCTCCTGCGAGGGAAGAAGGCTCCACCTGAAATTGAAGTCTGTGGGATAACCCTGACTATTTTCAGAACAGTCATGCCAAAGGAACATAAAGACTTTGAGAGCCCGTCTCCCAACATGGAGGTCAAAAACTGTCAAAACTTATCGAAATGCACTTCTGGTCAACCAAGAGTACGCAATCGAGGTGCCCTTTCTGGGAGAGGCCCAGACTCGCTTGCTTGGAAACCCTGATGCTGTGTCGCTTGAGTAAAAATTTGAGTTGAAGTGGCTGGACTTGTGTTTCAGGTGATTATATCCAACCTGGTGTTGTCGGCCTCGACTCGAGCGGAGTAGAAGTGGACACGGCGTACAACACCATCACCGGCCAACCGCATCACGAGAAGTGAGTTCAACCACCACGAACGTGTTTTCTTTTTGATCAGACGCACGGTTCTACGTGGTCAAGTGTCGCTGTGTGTTTTTGTTGTCACTTTGGGCCCAGTTTCTTTGCACACAGCTCAGTGCCTGCATGGGCTCTATCAGTGCGCCTCTGACTTTGTGGACATTTCGCGCAAAAGGAACAATCGGGCCCCCTCAATCCTCCAACGGCCCACTGCAAACCGGACGAGTTGTGCGATGCATTGGGCGCATTTTGCACGGCAGGTGTCTGCGGGCGCGTCGCTCGGGTGGAGTGGATGAGATCCGCGCGCGGGCGCGGGTCGTTGTGTTCCAGGAGGACGAGAACGCCAACTGCAGCCTGGCGGTGAGAAGCGTGTGCTGGAACAGCTCATTCTCGGTTCAGTCCTCGGCCACTTCGGGTCAAATTTCTGCTGCCTCGGTGCACCATGACAGGGTGTCCCAGTTTGCCGCATGTCGCACCCACACTCACTGCACCCAAGACAGAACTCTGACCACTTGTACCCGAATGAGCCCGATATATATCGCACCCAATGGTGCACCTGATGGAAAACAATGCACCCGAAGTGGCCGAGTGTCGCGGAATCATAGTGAGAAGAACTTTTGGCCTCTGTCCGGTGAGAAGTGCTCCGTTTCGGTTCACATGCAACAAACAGCCTGTCAGGTTTCACGTTGCCTGTGTTTGCAGAGGAACAGAAAAGTCACAAGCTCGCCAGGTCAGGAATCGGGCGACCAAAGTACAAGTCCGTTGTGCACAAATTGAGAAGCAGTGTTTCCAGAAAGACTGATTGATCTGAACTGTTTCCTGTGCAGACGTTCTATGAGGAATACCTGAGGACCCTGGACGCGTCCGACCCCGACTGCAACGCGTTTCTGGACGCCATTCTGGAGGCGTACCCGGAGCACTGCGTCGCGGCGACCACCAGATCCGTGCGGGTGCGTGCACCGCGCAATCGGGCGGGCCTGGGAAACCTCAAACTTTTGTCGGCAGGCATTCAATCAAAATGTGAGACAACTGAACCAAATGCAATGCTTTTCCTGCATGCAAGGGGCAGGAAAAAAGACCCTGTTGAAATGTGGTAAGGGACGCACGGAACTTTCTTTCAGCGAAAAATAGGCAACTGTCGCCCGCAGCTGGCGTTTTCAAGATGACGATGTGACACAAAAGTTTCTTATTGCAGTTTGACCAGGTCAACCTTCCTCCAGAACCGACCAACGCCGTGTTCGACCACAATTTCTTTGAAGGATGCGTAAGTCGTCTGAACTCCTTTGTTCTTTTGGGGCTTAGTCTACAGATGTTTTTGGTCGTGGCTGTGTCGTCTGTTTGAAGTCTGTAGCAGGAAACAAAAATGACAAGACCAGCAAAACTGAGAGGAAGAAGGCACAATTTTGCTTCTCCATGCTGTCACAAATCAACAGCAAGAAAGGACTCAGAGCAACAAGAAACATCTCACACTCAAAGTCTTCACAGCATGTGTTTCTTGCTTTGGTTGCAGATGGTTTTCGAAGAAGAGAAGCCTGTCCACGAGCTGATCGATCTCTACTTCAAAGACGATCGGGAAACGCTGTGCATGGCCTTCTTCCCTCCAGTGGAAGACTTCGTTGGTCTGCAACCTTTTTGTTCGAGAATACATTCAACAGCTTTCAGTCTTCCGGTTTCAATTTGCTTGGCAAGCAAATTTGATTTCTTGCAAAAACACCCCTTAGAGATTTTGTGTGGATTTATGGGCGACCGGATGGCAACATTTGTTGTTCCTTGGACACGCGTGGATGCACCGTGTTGTGCGCTGTGTTTGACGCCGAGGTAGCGTGTGTCCGAAACTCTCGTATGTGCAGGTACCGTGAGTGTGACCTGCCCTGGGCAGGCATCGTTTGTGATCAGCGAGCGCACACCCGACACCACGTACCACGACCGTCAGCGCCACGAGGCGGACCTCTTCGATTTCACCACCGAGCAGCACAGTGGAGCACTGCCCGCAGACTCCGACTTCGATTCTCAGGTGCGAGTTCTGTCCGTGGTGGCTTGGTGACGTTTTTGGCGCACTCAGTTCCGTCTTGTCACATTTTGAGACTGAAACAACCAGGATCTTCCTTCAATTGCTCTCTCGCCGCTGATTTTGTTTTGGTTTGACAGTTCTTCAAAACTTTGCAAAGGAAACAAAAGTAAAACTGAATGAAAACGTTTTCGCCCTCGTTTTCGCCCTCGATCTCTTCTGAGTCAATCTCCTGCCACTGAAAAGCGACAAAGTGCATGGTTCTGACCTCACTGATGTGATGGGGGGTCTGGCCTCACGAGTTGGTGTTGTGGGTCTGACTCCACCGGTTGGTTGTGTCGCCTTTGACTGGCTGGCTCTGGCGTGAGCATATACTCGTATGTACACAGAAAATACAGTGTGCTTCATTCGACAAAAACGACGCTTTGCAGAGTCAGACGGAGTCGGACCCGCCTCGCCAACGTGCCGTCTACATCCATCGTTCCTGCACCATCAAAGTCAGGAAGAACGAGGCTCGAGTGTGAGTACAATTCAACTCGCATCCTTCTTTTTCCTCCTCAGCTCCCCAACGACCACCGCACCTCCCATTCAGCCTTCGCTGTGATTCAATGTGAGAACAACAAGCACTTTGGTCTGAATGTCATTGCCATAACTCCGTTCTTTTCACCTCAGCTCTCAACTAATCGCGGAATTGGGGGAGGACGCCATCTTCGCCTTGTCCGACGTTTCGTCAGTGCTCTTTACGGCAGTCGAGTGTGATGACAGTCAGGCCTCGGGGACCCAAGTCGACATGGCCGTTCAGTGCACTGAGTGGACGTTCGACGGACAGATGGACAGGGTGAGGCCTGTGTGACTCGGGAACCACGCTGCAGTCCGTGTGTTCCGTGTTGTATCTGGATCCACAGTGACACAAAACACACACACACACACACACACACACACACACACACACACACATACACGGGCACACACAGACCACTCCTGTTCGTAAAGCTGAACAGAGGAACCTGTGGACGTTTTAATTCCACCACCATGTAAACACCGCCACATCGACCACAACGTTTTCTTGTCCAGGAACAGGCAGAAGAGTGGCCTGAAACTAACTTGCATTCATCTGTGGAACTAACAAAATCTGCATTGTTGAATCTTGTGAGTTCAGGCGGTGACTGTTTCAGTGTATCGGGAGGAACGATCTGATGACCCCGCTCGTGGCGTCCGATGTGAACGCGCTCTGCATGGTCGGTACGTGTCGCGCTTCTACGGAATCTCGCATTGAAGGAACGAAGAGGGACATCCATGCAAGGCTAATCCAAGACGTGCTCAGTGTTGCAATGTTCAGCAAGACTGAGGTTCTTCAGATGGAAAGTCTATTTCTTTTCAGTTTCACACGACTGCGCTGGTATTCCGTTCGGACCACACATTCTGGATGATTGCCACTTCTGTATCTCCCCTGACGATCCCGTCGACCACACGGACGCGTGCACACAGACCACCGTCTGCGATCCAGGTCAGTCGAGGAAATGGAAAGTTTGTGGTTTGCGCCCCTCCACCCAATATGGCCCTCGTCAACTGAATAGCACTGCATGAAAAATGTTTGGCTGGAGTCCGACAACGTTGGGACCTCAAGTAACGTGCAAGTTGATTCTCACGTGCTTATGTCTCTTTGAATTCGCCCTGAAAATGTGTCTCTCACCTTTGAACATTATCCAGGAACATCAAAACAGCGCATCGCAATGGATTTTTCTTCACCTCAAACAAATTGGACGACATGGAAGTTCTTGCACGCGCACGTGCGGTGTGGATACTAAAATCTGATTCAGTGCAAGTGATCGAAGTCGATGATTTTCTTGCACCTTTAGAACTACACACGCGCGAGGGCTTTTGTGGCGGGTGTGTTGGAGGGCGTCTGGGGTCGGAGGTGACCGTTGTGAATGTGGATGGCGCGAAGATGGAGCTGCTGGAAGGCCAGGACTGCACGGGAGAATGTGGCGGCCGTAAGTGCTGCACAAATGGGCTCTGAGAACACGCAAGAGGCTCTGCAAAACACTGCCTCGAGGATTGCGCATGGGCGTGGAACCTGGAAATGGGACCCCGCGCAAACGTGGCAAAATTTATCGCAGTATGTGGGAGTTTGAACTGGGCCAATTGGTGCATATTGCTTTGCAGGGGCTGAGATTGTGAACGTTGCGGTCGTTGGGCGTCCAGACAGAATGAGACCCATGTGTAAACGGTGAGTCTGCAATGACTTGTGCGGTTGATTTTCAGCCGCGAAGGCTGACATTATTTGCCCTTTTATTTGGCTGGGTGAGAAACTGGCAGCCTCCAAATTTGGAGATCTCCGGGTTTTTCAAATGTCTGCGTTTTCCATCTTTTCACAGTTTCTGAGTGACCCCCTGCACGTGGAAAACTCAGAGGTCTCTAGGTTTGCCCCAAACTTTAAAGTTTCTGGGTTACCTACCCCCTCTCTTGGAGACTGCAAAGTTTCTGGAAGTCCCTTGCAACCCTGCACCAACGCAGCATTGTTCTGAATCACCAAATGAATGTCAAATGAAAGACCACGGCAAACTGGAGTCTTTTGGCGTGTCTTCTTCAGAGCGAACGAGACGGTAGCGGCAATGCTGATGCGCGCGCAGTCGTGCGACTCGGCCAGCTTCGGCCAGACACAGCCGTGAGTCGAGTGTCTCCGGCGGCGGCGTGGGGGTGGGGACCCCGCCCTTCCCCTTGAGAAACAGCCCCCGAATATTGCCGCACATGTGCAACCTATTTTGTACTCGCATGTTCGATCCAGGCCCCCTCAATTAGGGGTTGGATTGGTCGGGACCCTGCCCCAAATCATGGGGTCCGGTTGAGGGCACACTTAGTGCCTCCTGCTGCTCGCGAAACCAGTGAAAACAAAATGTCGGAAACCTGGCCCAGCACTGCTCACTCCAACAGGCCACTTGATCTCTGGGCTGATCTGTATTGAACCTGCTCAGCTCTCAGACGTGAAAACCACAAGGTTTGAGCGTTTCTTTCACGACTCGGGCCGTCTTCGCCGCAGCTGCGGAAGTTGCGGTGTACTGACGGATGAGAACGCCTGCGGACGCTGTCCAGAGGGAACGCCGTCGCACGACAGCGCCACCTTCTGTCCGTGTGGGCAGGAACGCGACACGTGCGGCACCTGCCGGATCCGAGGCTCCGCGGAGTGGAACTCGGGTCAGTCTTGGCTGCGCTCCAAACGTGCACTTTCTGCTTCAGCATGTATTTTGCTTTGCACCAAGATTGCCGCCACTGCCACCACCATTCGGCAGGTCGACTTCGCGAAAATACCGGAAGTGTTCTCACTCTGAGATAACTGCGTTTCTGCACGCGTCTACATGTTCATGTGGTCCATCGTTTGTACGCAGGTTGCTTGATTGGGACGGAGCCGGCTTCGGGCAAGTTCGTGTTCACGAACAGTCCGGACCCCGGTCAGTGCGGGACGCACACGATCCGCGTTCTGACCTCGTCCACCACAGTGACCATCACCGGGGTGAACTCCGTGACCCTCGTCGGTGGTTCCCAGGAGGTACGTCGGCAATGGAGTTTTGCGCTTTTGTGTGATATTTCTTCGGAGATGCAGGTGAAGCGTACAAGTTCCAGCAAGATTATTGAATTCTGTCCCTGAAGTGAACAAGCAATATTTGACCGTGAGGTCAACCATCAATATCAAAACTTACAACTGAACAACTGATGTATCTATCGTCTCTTCATGTAGCCCTTCAGTACGTACGAAGTTGCGGCCACCTTCACGCCGGGCAGCTCGGCTCAGTCGGCCACCGTCACGTTCTCGCCTCCGACCCCTGCAGCCATCGGGGGGTACGTCGCGCAACTCCAGCTCATCGGATCCAGTGGACGTGAGTGGCCAGAAAAATATTTTGTTCTCCAAGTCTCGCTGCATGTGCAAAATGTTGTTTGACACGACGAAGTTGAAGCTGATGTGTTTTTTGCCGTGTTGTGTCAGTGTGCCTCCCATTAGTGTTCTGTTTTTTACAACGAAAATCTCAATCTCGAAACTTTCAGAAGAAGCCGAGACGACGTTTGCGGTGCAGAGTGACTTGGTTCTGGTGAACTCTCCCTCAGTCACTGCCGTCACGGTCCCGTCCCCGCCCGCCGGCGCGGACATGGTGAGTGACGACAAACACGTGATGGTTCCCATTGGTTCCAATGGTGCTGCAGGAGCTGATGTGATCCAGACTCTCGTGGCTCTGTGAGAAGCTTCAACATCCAGAACTTTCGAATGTACTCGACATTCCGTCCACGTTTTGTTTTGATTTGACCAACCTCTAACGTTCCGAAACTTGCAATCAATGTTTCTCTTCTTGCAGTGTGCTCAAGAACTGGATGTAACGGTAAGTGGTCTTCACTTTCTCCTGCGAAACTTGAAATGAAACGCAATTCAAAGCGAATGGGCGTGTTCTCTCGAGGTCGACTCAATGAAACTGAAGACTTACTGGTCATGTCGTCGAGTTCACGTCGTCCACTATTCTGGGCGTTGACCGTCAGGAGCCGCCCTGGGTGTGGGCGACCGTGAGCGTGGCGTCGTGCGACGGGTTGGCGACGGGTGACGTGACGCCGCGGCTCGAGGTGTTCGCCGTGTGCGCCGACTGCAGCGCCGACTGCGCCCCCGTGCGGCCGCGGCGCGCTGACGTCATGTCCGGAACCACGTCCCTCTTCAGACTCGACGTCGCCCTCGAAAGTACGGGTGCAGAACTCAATTTTGTGCTGTTGAAGGAGAAACGTTTTGTCGTCTTGTGTGTGTGTGTGTGTGTGTGTGTGTGTGTGTGTGTGTGTGTGTGTGTGTGTGTGTGTACATGTGTGTGTGACCCAACGAAGACACGACCACACGGTACCGCACAGAATCAGACAGAACGAATCCTTGCACTCGAAGTGGCCATGAGCATGACAAAAAATGATTCTCCACACTGTGGTGTGTGACCGCTGTTTTCTTTGTCAGACTCGGAGAACGTGGGTCAGTCGACGTGCACGCTGCGGGTGAACGTGCAGCGGCTGCTGTGTTTGGCGCAGCGCGTGTCTCTGCCCCCGCTGCGCGTCACCGCGCGCTGGGCGCCACACGCCTCCCTCACCGACACCGACTTCGACGCGTGCTCCATCACCAGGTCAGTCGTGTGCGGGCAATTCAGTGGCAAAAAGTGCAAACATCTGAGAAGACCCGGCATATGGTGCAAGAATACAAGAAAGTTCAGGGCGACCTGATTCCCAGTCAAGAATCTCTAGCGTTTGACAGTTGTCGGTAACCGTATACAATCAACAAGATCATTCTGTGAAATTCACTTCAGTTTGGCCCGTTGACACGTGTCATCATTGTGCAAGTGAACTGTTTTTGTCTGTCGTGTGTGTGACCCGGACGCCTGTGCTGCAGGATGCTGAGCAGCTCCGCCTCGGCGCCGCTGACGCTGCCGGTGACGGCGCAGCCCTGGGACGGCGCCGAGTGGATCGAGTGTGGGACGCAGCTCGCGGTGCGTCGCTTCAATTCGGACGCTCCCGGCGCGTGTTGTGTTCAGAGTCCGTGGGTCTCACAAAAAGTTACGATGCACGTTAGATCCGTCCTGACCTCAAGCTGAGCTCTGAATGTTCTTGTGGTTTCAGGTCAAACTCGCGATCGGAACCGAAGTGACGCCGTCCTTGATCGCCCGGTGCGACACGACGTCGGGCTGCGACATGTGCTCCGTCGCTCTCACCGACCTGCAGCGAAGCCTGCTCGGCACGAGTACGTTTCGAGTCAAATGCAAGACACCAGTCTTCAAAGAACCGGGGAATAATCAGCTGGTTCTTCGCATTCAACGGCGAACATTGCTGTGACTTTGCAATGGGTCCGCTGTTGCCTGCCACAAGCTGTTAAAGCTCTCTCCTTGTCTTCGAGTGGGTGTTCTTGCAGCATTGCCGTTTGTTTGCCTGTGCTTGACCCGGAAGTTGGGTTGTCACGTGTGTTCTTCGCCGTGTCGTCGCAGATGCGCAGTGTCGGTTCTCGGGCAGCTTCGCGCTGATCGTGCCGGACCGAGTTGACGGAACGTTGCCCGCGTCGGGCAGCGTCGAGTTCAAGACCGGCGCCCTCACTTCCGACTGTGAGTTTAACCTGACTTCCGACTGGGAGGAATATCAGCGTACTGCCATCTGGCTGTGACTGCGAAACAGTGGCGTGATTCTGGAAGAGTATGAATACAGGAGTTCTGAATCTGCAAAGAGATGCCTGTGCGAAGTCCAAATCCAAACCGGCACACCAACTGGCAGGACCAGATTTGCCACACAAACTGGTGGGGCCAGGTTCACCACACCAACTCGTAGTGGAAACAGGATCATTGTGTGTCACTACAACATAAATCCCACCGATGACTGGTACAGCTACGTAGCATAGCAGTGGTGCACAAAACCTGTTTCTTCCTCTCATCATTTGCAGGCGTCTCTTGGGACGAATCAACGCTGTCCGTTCCGTACTCCGCTCCGACATCAGTGAGTCATCCACGTGTACGTTTGTCAAAAGGCTGCGATTTGACCAAATCACTGTTGAATTTGCGATTCTCTTGCACCTGGGTGACCAGTGTTCCTGATCTCCGCTTCCCCCACCAGGGGACGCTTCGGGAGCTGCGGTGCCCGGACCCCACGGAGCTGCGGATAGACGACCCGCTCCCGATGCTCGGACCCAGCGCCATCGGGCACGGCGGCCGCCTGTGCGGCGGGCTGCGGTACCAGTGGAGCGTGGACAGAACCGCCGGTGAGCCCCACTGCATGAGGAACGCGCCTTGTGATGAGCGTGCTCCCTGCGTGTTCCGTTGCCGTTGGTCCTCAATGACCCCACAGTGGACATTTTCTGTGAATGAAAGGTTCTCACCGAAATGCAATCCTCAGAACTTTCAGACCTTGACAATTAGGAAATATATGACTTCGTTCACGCGAGCAAGCATTTGACATTTTCGTTGAAAGACCTGCAGTGTCACCAGTTTTCACGAGCTCGCCTCTGAATTTGCAGGCAGTCCTCCTGCGGCGATTGTCGTCAACGGGCTGGCGGCGCTGCAGGAGGAGGCGGCCAACAACCACGACGAGTTCTTCACAGACACCGTCGGCGGAGTGAGTTGTTCTCAGTCAAGGACAGGCGCACAGAGAGAGAGAGAGAGAGAGAGAGAGAGAGAGCACATCAGAGAGGACAACACTTGAATCAGAGAGATGAACACACACACACACACACACAACCAGGGCTCAGCTGGACGGGAAATACACACAAAAACACACACACACACACACGTACATCATGAAGGAGGACGGACACACACACACACACACACACACACACACACACACACACACACTTTCTTTTTCTCCTCATTGACACTGCGCATCTGCACACACGCACGTGTCAATCGTCCGTTTTTGTTCTGCCCTCTTCGCAGCCGGAACGGTACATCTCATTTCGTTCATTGATACCCACAAGATGGACATCTCTGATACTCATGCGGACACGGCATGAACTTTATATGCCGTGTGCATCATGGGCACTGATTCGACACTGCATGTGCACGCAGCTTATTTCTCTCCCTGTGTTTCAGATTGTGCCCGGGCAGACGTACACTGTGAGCGTGACGGCGCTCAACGCGCTCGGTCCGGTCGGGAGCTGCACGTTCGTCATCAGCAGGGTGCACGCGGAGGTGAGGGAATCGTGCGTCCAGCGGTGTGCATAGCGCGCACACTCGAGTGAGCGTGGTGCTGCACGAGGTGCTGTCATTCCTCAATGAGAATCTCAAGGGCTCACCACATCGACTGGTTGGAGGTCCACCACACCAACTGATTGGAGGTCCACCACACCAACTGGTGGGAGGTCTACCACACCCAAGTTGTAAGGCCTGGTCGACCACACCAACTGGTGGAGCCAGGGTCATTGCGTGTTGTCACAAGTACAAAATCCCACCAATGAATGACACAACAACTTACCACAACTGCTTGAACGGGTGCGTCCCTCAGCCAAGATTGCATACTCGCATTGTTTGGGAGACGAGCTGGGTTGTACTCCGTGAGCTGGGTGCACTCCGTGAGCTGGGTGCACTCCGTGAGCTGGGTGCACTCCGTGAGCTGGGTGCACTCCGTGAGCTGGGTGCACTCCGTGAGCTGGGTGCACTCCGTGCACTCCGAGGCCGCAACAAAGCACGAGTAGAGTCTGCCCTGTGACAAATCTGCCTCTTTCCACACACAGGCCAGCAGTGTTTCGGTAAGAAAAACAATTTTGAAAGTACTGTAGGTGGTTCTTGTAAATGTTGAAGCTTGTGCTTTTGTCTTGTGTTGGTTATTTGAGGTCATAAAAATGCTTGGTCGAAGATCTTCCGAGGTCTCGGGGAAAAGCCTGTGTTTGTTGGGGATGCGATGGCCACATCACTGGGCTGCTGCTCTTGTGAAGTGCAAACAACATTTTGCTGAGGCATTGCTCAAGGTGTTAGGCACCTCGCTTGGCTGCTGCAGGTCTGGAACAGTGTTCTTTTGGGATCTTGGTTTGATAAATCATCTGTTCCTGGTAAGCATAGAGCAGGGAGAATGACACATGCTCTGTGTTGGCTTACTGTTGGTGTTCCTGTGATTACTGTAGGTGTCCATCTGCTTTGGGTCTTGTGCATCTTGTGTGAAAACGGGTTCAGGATACGCCACTAAGAAGTGGCCAAAAACATCCTTCTCTTCAACTGGTTGCGCATGCGCCTGTTTTCAGTGCGAGCTGAACGCGCGGCTGAGCATCACGCCGCGCACCGTGCCGCCTGACGGGAAGCTGCGCGTCACGACGTCCCCCGGCTGCGCAGACGACGTCAGCGCCACGGAATCCCCGTCCGTAAGTCGTCCTGACACCAGGTGGCGCCAGCGCTGCACAACCCGCCCCCGTGAGGGCGGAAACAGCCCGCACCCGCTGGATCTTGTGTGCGTGCCATCCAAACCGCCTCTGTGTACCAACACAGTTGTGCCCAATGTTACACCGTGCAATTCTCCCAGAGCCTTGAGTGAATGGGCTCCACCCAGAACACCACACCACTCCAGGAGACACAGCAACCCCAGCACTGGGGGCCCAGGCTGGGTCACTGAAGTCTTTTTTTTTGGGGGGGGGGGGGATTTCGCACAACCGTCTCAGGGCTCATGGTTGCAAAGCCGAACACCAGACGTGCGTGTGGTTCGTCCCAGGAGAAGCGTACACTTTGTGAGAGTTCTACTGGTTTCAACTGCGTGCATTGTGTAGGACGTCATTGCCTCTTTGTATTTGGACGAATTTGCTCTTTATTTCTGGCGGCCATATGAAAACCCGAATGACGGCAAAAGCCTGCAGATCACTCAGTGACTCACTCTCACACGTCCATTGTGTGCTTGAGAATTGTTGTACGTGTTGGTTTTTCCACGCGCACGCACGATGTTCCTGTCACTCCTCTTCCCGTTCACTTCCTGACGCGGCTTCCTGTGTCCCGCAGTTCACGTACCTAATCTCGGAGGCGCGCGACTCGAGGACGAACGTCGTGCTCGTCGCCTCGGAGTACGCGCGACTGAGCCGAGCCGTCGGCCGCGTCGAGTCGCCCAGCTTCCGCATCAACTGCGCGGGTCTCCCCGGGGGCTGCCGCATGAACACCTGCTTCAGCATCACCGTCTCCGGTCAGTGTCGCCCTTGGGAGGGTCCGGTGTGTCTTGTGTACTGGAGAAGACAACATGAAGATGGAAAAGGGTTTTTGGATAGAGCCGCCGAATGGATCTGGGATGTGGGAGGGCTCTCAAGTCGGAGCCTCCTGGGTGAATCCAGAAGTGTGTTCAGTGTGTGGGAGGAGACAACGTGAAGGCGGAAAGGTTTCCGGACAAAGCCACCGAACGGGTCCAGGATGTTGGAGGAGAAAACGTGATGGCGGGAGGGAGTTTCCGGTCAGTGCATGTTCCAGTCTGGATCAGTCCAGGACCCAGGACAACAAGCAGGTGGCAAGGGGTTGTCATTCCAACTTTTAGAAAATGTTCACTCGAAAAAATGAGTTGATTTCGAACACAGACAAGGGTAATTGCGGGCATCATTGTGGACTGAACCCATTTGTGCTGTTGCTCAATGCTGCGCAAAAAGACATTGTCCTGATCTGTCACCAAAACTACGTGGTCACAAATCATAATGCACTGTGCGCGTGGACATTTCAATGAAATGGGCTGGACGTTGTGCATGTCACTACGTGTGTGTGTGTGTCGTTCCCAGTCAAGTGGTCGGGTCAGCCGGCGTCCAGCGTCGCGACGTTCTGCGTGGAGGAGGTGGCGCCCATCGTGACGCTCGACGTGAGGCCGTCGCCCTACGTGACGCCGAGGACGCCGCTCAGCTTCCGAGTCTGCGCCGTCGACTACTCGACCATGGCCGGGGATCTGTTCGGCATCCAGATCGGGGTGAGTGTGTGCGTGGTGCGCGGCTCCTTTTGTTGGGGCTGAAACTCCGTGTCTTGTTCAGGGGCTTCAGTGTCTGGAAAAAGCACTGGCCAAGAACTGTGTTGCTGAGGCAAGCAACGACCATAGGCGCTTGGGTTGTTGGTCGACATGTACACGTGTGGATCGACATGTTTCGCACAGCAATACGAGGTTTGAAACGCTCAAGACAGGAAATTGACCAAATGCATGCGACTAGTCCTTGCATGGTGGGCAGGCTGTTGAGCTCTCCCATGAAGATTTTTGCGTTCTTCCCCACAGGAGGAGGGCGTTGACCAGACCGGGAATCCTTTGTCGGATCAGACCAGCGCAGACCTGCGCACTGAGTGCTTCCAGGCCATCCTGACCAACGTGGCCGAGGGAAGGTAGAAATTTTTGTTGAGTCGTAGCCATCGCGAAACTATCCGTCCATAACGCACTGTATTTTTCAAAGGAAAACGGAAGCACATTTGTGCGTCCAATCAAACCTGACCGTTGTCGCATCGTGGTGCTGCAGTTTCGACGTTGTTGGCGTCGTGGTGCGACGGACGGAGACGCACAGCGCGACGGTGACGGTGACGGTGACGAGCGTGACGCCGCCGCGCATCGAGCTGCCGGCGACGGGCGGCGTCTGGGTGGCGCCGCGCTCCGTACCGCTCTCCCTCGAACTCCTCCTCGTCCAGATCTTCAGTGACGTCACCGTCTCCTTCAGCTTTGGATCAGGTGCAGCGCCGTTTGCGTTGGTGTTGAGGAACGGGGAGGGAGACAGAGTCGCGGTTCAGTTCAGTGAAGCGAGGCTTTCTCTTTCCCTCTCAGCCACAATAGTTGGGATTTGACAGATCCAGATTTCAGATCTCAAAGAAAATAGTCTGAGACTTGATTGCACTTCCCTGGCATTCTGACACAAACGAACAAGCAAAGCGGTGCGGTCAGCCCCGCAGGCCAAAGACAATCACGCTCTTTCAGACTCATCTGACAATGGATTCAAGAAGAACCTGAGCAACCACAACTTTGTTCGGTTGTTCGTCCTTGTTCACTTGCTGGGTTTGAAAAAAAAAAATAGAAAATTTGAAAGGCATAAACTGTGTTGACAGATGGCGACTCGTTCCCGGCGTCGTCCTGCACGGTGAACGGGGCGACTGGGCTCAGCGTGACGGTGCCGGGAGGTGGCGCCACGCAGGGGCAGCGCCGCGCGCGCAGCATCAGCCTGCAGTGTGAGCAGCCCTCCGCCTCGCACCGCCTCTACCACGTGATCGCGCGCGCCGTGGCGCTGACGTCACAGGGCGACCCTGCGTCCGCCTCCAACCCAGGGGTGAGAAGAACCACGACTCTATCTCATGGCACGCGTGGACGATTTCAGGACAACACCCTGGTTTTGCATGTGCTGGAATTGTGTGGAAGTCCTGATTGAGCTCACCTAAGTTGTGTTGACAAAACTGAGTGTCTCAACATGGGTATCAGGCGCGTCAGAGAGAAACACCCGTCTGAACCTTGTGGCGCGGGCGATGTTCACACGTCGAGTTGGAAAGGACATTTCTGCGCTTGATGTTGGAAAAGCCTCTTGTTAGTCGCGTGGGCTCAAGATGCAGTGGGACTCTGGCATGAGAAATCAAATTCCGTTCTCAATCTGCCTGATATTTCTGCAGCAACCGGCGTCGTCGGAGACGGACACGGTGTCGAGCGAGGCGCAGCTCAGGATCGAGGTGCCGCCGGTGCCAGAGATCTCCGGCGTCACGGTCAGTACATTTGAAAAATGTCAAAATGTGCGCGAGTCGGGGGTGGGTTCAAGGCAAGCATGCAGAAAGTCATTGTGAGTCTGAATATCAAGGCGTGAAAACGAGCCTCTGGTGCACAGGCTTCAGTGACGTCATCGTCGTCGGGCAGCGCGCTCAGTGACGTCACGGTGAGCGTCGAGCTGTTGGAGGAGCCTGGAGACACGTCGTGGAGACAGAGGGCGCTCGAGGCGCCCACGGTGACGTGCGTGCTGACGCAGGACCCGCAGCCCGGCTGCAGCACCGCACAGCCGCAGTTCGACTCGGCGCCCGTGGACGGGAACACGGCGAGAATGCAATTTGAGGCTGCGCCAGGTGCGTTGGTGATGTCGATCTCTTGTGGAGTCAGAGAAAGGGCAATGGTCCTGTCTCCGTTCTCTGCTCCCTCAAATTCCTTTTGAGTTGCCCCCTTCAAGCTCGATCGTTGATCTTGTTGAGAATATCCCTTGAGCCCCGTGCCAACAGGCAGAACAGTCTTTTCTCACGGAATGCATTCGGATCAAACCGTGCAATGGTGTTGTTTTTCTTCAGGGACTCACAACGTGCAGTGCACTGTGGAGTCGGACGGCGGCACTGCAACCCGCTCCATCTCGGTCACGGTGCCTGGAACAGGAGGCACCATCGTCAACACCACTGTGTTCGAAGAGCAGCTGAATGCTGCAGGTGAGCCAAGGCGTGCAGCGTCCGCTTCAGCTCTGCGTGAAGTGGTGTTCACCGGGGTGCGGGTGGGCTGAAGTGTGTGTGTGTGTGTGTGTGTGTGTGTGTGTGTGTGTGCGTGTGTGTGAGTGTGTGTGCGCGCGCGTGTGTGTTATGTGTTGCTAGGCAAGGTGTGCACTTGTGTGCTGTTCCACACACTTCCGCCGCCTTCTTGTACCGAAAGATATTTCTGACGTCACGTCGTTGTTGCCAGGCAACCCTGCGACGCGCTGCGACACGTTGATGCGGATGGTGGGCTGCTCGAGCGGAGATGAGCAGGTGCGACGCGACGGCTGCGGGGCGTGCGTCAGCTTCATGAGGACCAGCTTCGGCCAAATCAACTGCGAGTACGTCACGTTTCCCAAAACGTTATTTCTCAACTGTCATGATGCCAAAGAGAGGGAGCGTCACCTCGGTCTCCGTTTTAGTATCAGTGTCTGGTCAGTCACACTGGGCGAGATCAGCACGCAAGAGATTGGTTTGTGCAGAAAGAATTTTACCCAAGAGGCGGTGCACCCAGCACGCAACCTTTGCTCGGCTGGCACCCAAAGTCTGCCTGTTCCACCTTTCGTAGTTGGATCTGCTGAGTTGTTCCTGCAATGACGTGCAGAACATTCCCTGAACGACCGAACACCTTCAGTGTGCTTGAATTGACAGGGACCGAAAGACCGCTGTGGAGACTGCGGAGAGGACCATGAACTTCATCAACGACCAGTGCCCATTCTCTTCGAACGACCTGGACAGCAGCTACAGACTTTATCTGAGCAGGATGCAGAGGCAATGTCCGGGTGAGTCGAGTGTTCAATTTAGTGTTACACCCCAGGCGAGTGCTTGGTTTAGCGCTCGTATTTGTGGCGGGCGACGTGGAGAATGGCGCGTGTCTCCACCTGTGGGTGTTCTTGTTGCACGCTGCATGGTTTTGCAGACGAGAACACGGTGGAGAAGCGGAGACGCAGGAAGCGCGCGACGGACGGACCGAGCCCGCAGCCCTCGTCACCCTTCGAGTCCACCTGCGACGCCTACGACAGGGACGAGTGGACGCGCCAGCAGGTCAGAGGGGAGCGGCTTCAATGTGCGCATTGGGATCAGCTGCGTGGGGCACCATCCCTGCTCAGTCTCCAATGGACACTTCTGAAACCTTCCCACCTCCCTGTGAACGTCTACCTGAGATTTCTACTCAAAGGCCTGTCTCCTTAAATTTGCGGGAGTTTTCCTATCGCAGCCAAAGAAAAAGGGCTGGATTATTTTAACAGTGTGTAAGACCACAATATCGGTCCTGCTGTCCTGGGCGTGATAAAGATTCCGTTTACCACACTCCGCACTCCTTTCGAGTAGCGAAGACGGCGTCGTTCACACTGCGCTACAAACACAGCGCAGCTAAGACGGCGCTGCAGCCCCAATACTCTGTCCTTCATCTACTGCCGGAATTTCAGGTGGAGCGGGAGCTGCTCATGTTCGACGAGCTGCTCGAGGAGCTCGACCTGACGAGTCGAACGCTGACGTCGCAGCAGGTCAGCGACGTGACGCGTCTCGTCGACAACAGCGCCTCGTCGTACAGAGAGTGAGTCACGTCCGTGTGTCAAGCGTGACACACCGTGTTGCTTCCCACACGCAGAAAGAAACGACTTGACCAGATCCAGTTGGAACAGGGTCCGCTCCTTGTTCGCCTTCTCCTGTTGGTCACATCTTGAAAGTTGGAGATCCAGGTTCCGAGGGTCAAACTTTTAAGTATTTGTATTGTGTCGCTTCATGTTCGGGTTGTGCCTTGTGGAATCTTCGGATCACAGCAGCAGAGCGTTTGAGCTTTCCCACAACTTCAGGGCAAGCAAGCGCGTGTCAACACCGGAAGGTATTCTTGTTCAGATTCCTGGCGTGTGAAGTTTTCCGTGACGGTCGTCAGAGCAAGTATTACCACATCAACTCGGCGCTGCTGCACACGGACTACAGACGCTTCGACACCCTGACCCCGCACACCGTGCAGCAAGGCGACTTCTACACCAAGGTTCGGCGTATCTGTGTTCGTCAGCAAGCTCGGAGAATCAAGCCGTGTCGCCATTGTGACAGGCGATGCATTCTCTTCAATGAACAACACATGTTGACTTCGCCATGCATTCCGGAATGGAAGCGAAATGAATGTCTTGGGATTGTTGTATTCTCTCAGCTCCTGGCAGATCCAGGCAGCACTACTTCCCACTGGTCCTCGCATTGAAGGTCGATTGGCACGGCCCCCTGTCCTGTATGTTCCGCACGCTCCACCCTTGATTGTCAGGTTGAGTTTGGGAGTGAGATTCGCGGCACGGTGAGCGAGGACTGGGACTGCGTGGACAGCGTCGGCTGCTCCGGCGCCTACGTGTCGCTGCGCGTGCTGGACGCAGAGGCGTTCGCCGTGGGAACCAACTACGAGAACGCGGCCGTCTCCGGCATCGAGTGAGTCACGCAGGGGACGCGCTCCAGCCCAACGGAGGGCAAATTGAGAAATCGGTTTCGGTGGCATTGGCTCCTGTTGGGGATAAAGGATGCCCGTCGGCCCTCAGAACAACTGATGCTCAAAATCCAAATCAAGCGACATCAGGCTCAATGTCATGAGTTTCGGTGTTCACCAAGAGTGTTCTCTTGATGCCTTTCTGCATGTGCGACAACTTGGACTCTTTGCTCACACGTCCATCCTCCACCTCACCTTCTCCTGCCCCACCCCGACCCTCAACCCTCAACCTTGCCCACACGCATCGACTCTCACCCGCCTCCACCCCAATCTCAGCCTTCCCTGAAAAGTCAGTGTGATGTTTGGTTCCCGCTGCTCCTTCAGCTTTGACGGCGACGCCGTGAGCGTGACCCTCATCAATCCGCACACGCTTCAGCCGATCGGCGTCTCGCTCACCACGCCCAGCGTCCTCTACGACATCAAGCTGGACGACGGCGTCGTCACCACCGGCGAGTCCTACACCCACAAGGTGCGCGACAACTGCTTTGCACAGGGAAGATCTGCGCCGCGCACTGCAACGGGTGCTGGGTCGCCCCTAGTTGTGCGAAGTCCCTTTAGGGCGAAGCACCATGTGGTAGTGCAGTATATGGCAGCTGGACCAAAATGTCCCCTGCCCCCTCCCCCCTGTGGGACCCCCCTTCCCTCCCTGTGGAACCCCCCTCCCCCCCACAGCCAGACCCCCATGGCCAGACCCCCCATAGCCAGACCCCCCCCCCCTTCCAAAGACAGCATGACTGCTAGAGGACAAGGAGGACCAGGAAGAATTGATGAACAAGGAAGAATTGACGACATTACCGATGCTGCAAGGGACTTTGCACTGCAGTTGCCTTGAGCACTGCTTCTTGTTTGCACCTCAACAGAGATTCAATGCGTAACGTTCTCGGGCAACTCCTCGGTTTGACATAAAAAGTCGAAACACAATCGCTTTGACGTCTTTGGCTCCGAGACAACACCATGGGAGGGAAGGATTGAGCGAACCAAGGTTTAAGCTCGCTACATTTGGTGTCTGGTCTGGTCGATATGCCAATTGACCTGGACGCAAGACTTGACGTCTTTGTGGGGTAACCCATGGCAACGTGACACGTCGTGTGATTGCAGTGCATCCTGTACAGCGAGGCGCAGTGGAACGACGCCGCGTGCAACATTTCCGCCCCCATGACGCACGTGAGCGGCTTCAAGTTCTACACGTGCTCCTGCAACAAGGTCTCCACCGTCACGTGAGTGTCACGTGGTCTACGCCGGCGTTCAACTGACGCATAATTCACCCTGGATACCTCATGTGTTCGGAAGGCTCTTGCACAAATCAGTGGGCGCGTGCACAACACACTTCTTACTGACTTGGAGAGGGGCGATGATCCAGGCCTTGGGAGCTGTGGTTTCATGATACCCAACCACGTCTTTTTTCCGCCGAATGTTAACGTTTCAAAATGCAAAGAACAAAACATCTTGCTTGGACTTGCGAACGCACGTGTGTTTTATCAGTGTGAGGCGGATCCCAGTGCCGACGTCGGACCCTGGGAACAGAGACACCAACCAGCCCGTCGACGACACGTTCACCGACGAGGAGATCGACCAGACGGAACAGGAAACACGTGAGTGACGTCAGACACGTGACGCGGTTGCCATGGCAGCACGTGATTGGAATGTAGTGACGGACGTTCCGAGTCGTGAAGTTCGAACGAAACTTCTCAAACATTTTCTTGCTTGATTGACACACTCCCTTTTCCCTTTGTTGTGCCGCAGGTGAAAACGAGGTAGGTTTCGTTGTTGTTCTGTGTGTGTGATTTTTTTGTTCAGATCAGCGTCGCTTTTTGAAAGAATTGCACAGAAATCTTTATGCACGCGTGTCGTCTGCAACATGCCGTCTGTATCATCAGTTCCTTGAACACGCAAAGACCACACGAGTCAAGATTCCAGGAGTCTTGACCTCACCATGGCCGCTTCCTTGATTGAATTTGTCCAGTCACTTTCATGCTGTAAATCCAGACTCCATTTGGGGTTGCCACGTGTTAGCAGCCGTTGGTATGCGTCACCGTGCCTTGGTTGTTATCCCAGGACAACGCCACCGTGATCACGACGACGCCCGCTCCGACGCCCCCGCCCGCGACCCCGCCGCCGACGACGCCCAACCCGTACCCGCCGCGGGTACCGGTGAACCCGAGCGACCTGCCGCCGCCCACCATCAAGGACTCCATCAAGTGCTCTTTCAAGTGCACCAACGACTTGTGAGTCTGTCCTTGGTAGCCGTAATTTCAGTGGTGATCATGTGAGGGTCGTGGTTTCTTAGTTCTGGTGTCAGATCGGTGTGCTTCCCTCATTCTTACTCAGTCACAGAGATCTGAACACTTCCAGAGTCTCCGTACAGACCTGCACATTTTCACGTGCAGTCCCGACGGGTTTGGTTCAGTGAAATGAATGGAAATTCCGCACTACGCGTCTCGTTTCAGCTCGGACGTGCCGACGGAGGCAACGGCAAATAACGCGTTCAGAATCGAGCTGAAGGCGCAGCTCTGTCGCCAGATGACGCCGGGCAGCTGTCCAATACGAGGAGCCGTCGAGCTCTCTGAAGGTGACGAGTCGGGGGAGATGCGGACCAAGAATTCTAACTGCAGATCTATTGTTTGTGGGCCTTCTGCTCGTTTGAGTCATTTCTTGTTTGAGATGGGAGGGCAAGACGGGTTGAACATTTCGGTGTTGTCCTGCTGAAATCTAAGGTTGCTTTCCACAAAACTCGCTGATTGTTTCTCTCGACGCTTTATTCCCACTGTACAACATCCCCGCGCCTCGTTTCCAGGCAGTATCCTTGTCGTCTACTACATCCCGAACGACGCCGCCGCCGCCGGTCACATCAACGTCATCATGGGCCTCGTCGAGCACAACCAGCTGACGCTCAACATCGACGGCACCGTCCTCCTGGTGCGTGCGTACCCTCACATGTGTGCACCTGGTGCGTACCCTCACATGTGTGCACCTGGTGCGTACCCTCACATGTGTGCACCTGGTGTGTACCCTCACATGTGTGCACCTGGTGCGTACCCTCACATGTGTGCACCTGGTGCGTACCCTCACATGTGTGCACCTGGTGTGTACCCTCACATGTGTGCACCTGGTG
>JAAUXT010014641.1_pt1 | contig 35245 bp, 46 predicted proteins | sample 7278171 | NCBI WGS metagenome assembly JAAUXT01 (sample SAMN14350112, study PRJNA611818) | marine sediment metagenome | isolation source: surface marine sediment (1.8m) | place: French Polynesia: Moorea | collected 2018-08 | reverse complement strand
AGACAGACAGACAGACAGACAGACAGACAGACAGACAGACAGACAGACAGACAGACAGACAGACAGACAGACAGACAGACAGACAGACAGACAGACAGACAGACAGACGCCCCGGCTGATGGAGCCGGATGACTCCCTCTCATCGATCCGGTCAGCCGCAGATGATGACCCCGGTGCGGGATATTGAATCTGTCAAACGGTGAATAACACTTCTCCGGAAAAATCATCTCCGCCGAGGCTTGTTCCTTCTCTTCCGGAGTCAAAATACAATGGCGCGGAGGGAGAAGTGTTCACTTGAATAATGCATGAGGTACGTGTGAAAGGGATGGCACACCCAAACGCACCCACTCACGCATGCACGCATGCACAGGCACGCACGCACACACGCAGACATATCCCTGCGTCCCTTTACGTGCGACGTCCACAGACACAGACACAGACACAGACACAGACACACGCACACACACACACACTGGTGCGTACACTTCTGCTGAATGTGACGAGTGGTTCCCTCAACAACATTGTGCTTGACAACCAATTTGACAACACTTGCTTGGAGACATTTTCGGTCTGCCAAAACAAAAATTACAAACTCTGCCACCGCAAACTTCAGGAAATGTTTTGCCTCAACCGAAGACAGAAACACTTCATCATCTCAAATCCTCAACTTCTTGGCTGCAATTTAGTTTCCCTCAAGACTTTATGCATCAGTTTTTCTTGGAAAGCTCCCAAGAGGTCCTTCGCAATATGAATGATATTTCCCTGGTAACTTCGCAAAGAGATGCGCGATCCGACGACCGTCCCTGCAGGACCGTCCCGGTGAATTCCAAAGCTTAAATTTGCCATGGAGCATTGGATCTCAATAGATTCACCAGCATTCCGTGTGCGCTTCGGGTAAGTCTGCAAGCCTCCTGTAATTTGGCTTGTAAATGTTCCCGCGGGGCTCTGAGGAAAAATTTCACGCAGTCAGGAGTATTTGGACTGTACCTTGTAATCACGACCCACTCAAAGTGAGATTGATCAACTGTTTCTTACGAACCCGACTGCGACTACAAACACGGCTCTAAGGCGGAAATGTGCTTGTTGACGGGGTGCGAATAAAGGTCGTCAGTTGCGCACCGAAGTATTCGGCAATGGGTTGGGCCTTTCCATACTCATAACGACCAAGACCAAATAGAGTGGGGGAAATCCCAAGGACAAAGGAGTGAAAAATTTCCTTGAATTTATCTTCTGCTGAATGTTTGTCCCTTTGTCGAGCTGGTTCAGTTTCATGGATTCAGATTGGAGGCAGAGGTGCAGCTGAGCAGGCTCACCTCCGACCCCGATGGGCTCTGGGCTTCATTCATGACTGAAATTTTCAACGATTCCTTCGGCTTTTGGGTCCACTGCCTGTCACGCTCGTTCGTTTGCGATGCGGCCTGAGGTGGAGAACTGTAGCCGTGTCTCAAAATGTCTTGAACAGACACTGAAGGACACAAACTCGCACCCAGAACAGAAAACAAGGGGAACTGAAGCACCCAGACTTCACAAGCTGTGAATATCTGGTGAAGCCCCGCAGAATTCCACGCGTGAAACATTCAGTACTTCGCCCAACATGCATTTGTACACAGAGGCGTTTACCCAAAGTTTCACCTTTCTGTCGTCGCAGACAATAAATATGAAGCATATGGCACAAGTCTCGTCTGGTGCCAAATGTAGCTGTAAACAGGACGACACATTAGGATGATGTATGATTGCGTGCAGCCAAAGGCCAAACCGTACCTGTAAGCAACTATTATTCGACGTTTACGAGCAAATCAGGCCCGAAGTGAGCTTTCACCAACACCATTAATTCCGGATGGGGGGGGGGACAAATAGGCGTAATTCAGCTGGGAAAGATTGTGGCTTTGCAAGACTCGGTCTCAGATGCTTGTCTGGAATGGTCCCCACCCTCTGACGTTGACTGCTCAGTTCCGTCTTTGTCTCCAATTCTCAGCATTCCAAGACCAGCTGACTGTGCTGAAACGAAAGGCTTAGGCCCCGCACTGGAGCCGAGCAAACAACCGTGGGCGGAGCGAGTCCACACTCGGGTCCACTGGGAGCTCGGGTCCGGCCGGAATCAGCCGCCCCGCAGCCAAAAACATGTCCGGTGCAGGGCGTTCCGGACGGGCGGGCGTGCCAAGTTTCACGGCAGTACAAGTGCACCGGCTGGTGTTTTCGCCGGCGAAAGTGGAAATATTCTGCAGTGAAGACTTCGTGTGGTTGCAACAGTTGGTTTAGTTCAGGGTTTTGAAAGGCTGGACGCAAACATGTTGGTGTTACTGGCAAGAGAACTTGACTGTTTCAGACCGGAAAGAAAATCTGCCATTCCCAGCAGATTCAGGTTGGGTTCGGGACTTTGGTGGTCGTACCACGCTGTTTGACACAACGAATGTACAACACTCACAGTCCTGACAACTGTATCATTTGATCGGGGGGGGGTTGATTTCCCAGACGCTTCACACTCACGCACTCGCGTACACATACACACACGCACACACACAACTGACAGCAAGATTCGGACGACGTCGGACACCTGCGGCACGAACGTTTGAAAAGTGATTCCCGACAATTTTGGCTCATTCTCGGGATTTCCCTGCTTTTCCATCTTTGTTCGGAACAACAACGTAATACGGGCCAAACCCCGTCCGTTTTGACTGAAAGGTCAACTGAGAGTTGGAAACGATCTGAGCTTTGGACCTGTCGCGCCCTCTGTCACCCGGAAACCCGGTCCTCACAACACACATCTGTTTTTCAACGGCAACACGACACACCACCACATAATGACAACCATTTCAAGAAAACCAATTCATCCATAAATGGCAGTTTGCAAAACCACCTCATTCTGACGGTGAAAAAGTGTTGCGAAGCCATTCTTCGACAGCGCAACACTGAGATCAATCCATCACCGTGAGAGATTACAAGGTACGAGCAGCGCCCTATTGTCGCAAGTGGTGGAAGCGTGCAAAGGCCGCGTCCACTGAAGACGCCAAGCGTAGAGTGCGCACGCGCACGTGTCGCTGGGTTGACGAAGGGGCATTCTCTCTGGTTCTTGAACGCTCGGGACATTGTATTTTTGCTACTTGTTCTTGAATAGCAATGAGAAATTTATTTCCACACAATAGAACAAGTCACGAGTGTCCACATTTTGAAATCAGTCTCGATGGCTGCGCCATCTCAACAGCCTTCAAAACGTGGACGCACTGAGCTGGTTCTGCGGTTCAGGAACCCGCAGCACAAGGACGCAACGCCTGACGCGTCTAGAGTGAACACGGTATAATTTCCACGACTCCAATGTGAGCGGTTTTCACACGGACCCTCCGGGGACGTTTCGCAGCAAAATTACACACGAGGGAAACTCGGGCCTCGTGAAGAGGCGTAACGAACGACGTCGTCCGCGTCGCGCGCGAATTTCACGCGCGGAGCGGGTCTCAAACACGCGCGATTTGCGCGCGTCACAAGGGGGCGAAACTGCAGGGGTCACGACCATATGAGGCATGATTCACACTGAAATGTTGCTTGAGGCTGCGGAGGAACGGCCCTCACGCCAACTCTGACGAACACCAACGCTTCAGCGTCTGCGCCTGCGCATGCGCGGTTGGCGCGTCTTTCAAACTGACGCCTGACCTCGCCTTCAACGGATATCTCAGCAATTCTCTGGACACTCTGTCCCCAAAACGAATGGGTGGCGCAGTGCCTGTTGTCCGGCACAGAGACGTAACGCACCGGGTGTGAACCGCGCCCGACGCCTCAGAAACATTGGCCCTTCATAAACATTAGCGTAGCAATCCATCAAGGTTCTGTGCGTACTCGGACCACTGGACAGTCACATGTGCATTTGCTTGATAAATGCGGCACAGTGGACACAATCCCCCGCTTCGCCGCAAGAACAGAAGCGTTTTCCTCCCATCAAAGCCAGTTGACAGTAGTAATGTATCGACTGGATCTCTGTCCAATTGCGGTCTCAAAGACGGTCCACATATTGACGCACGATTTACATGCAAATTTCCAAGCGATTATCTGAGTAGCTGGTGGGGTCTGTTGCGGAGCCCGGATAATCTGCAGTATTTGTCCGCGATGCGCGGGTTGCCATGGCTCCACGGGTCTTGGCAACATGAGGGATCTGTGTTGCCGGACGGACGACAAGACTGAGATCGAGCAACACGATCCTGTTGGGCGTGTTTCGCGTTGGATGCGTCATGTCCCCGTGCACAAGTCAATGGATACTGTGTCGCATTGGAACATCCACACGACGCATCCAGTGTGACCAGGCCCCAAAATGCATTATTGTTGGAGGTGACCCTTGGCGCGTCGCCCATGAAAAATTCAAATGCCTTTTTGCAGATCATCGTTCGCAAAGGTCAGTGCACAAAAACCCACTCCACGTCTCGAGGCAAGTGCAGCAACGCGAACGAGCAATTCCACCTCAACTGTCTCTCGGAGTCCAACCACACAGACTGTCCCCACCGTCTCATAAAAACGCGGGGCAGTTTACTTCTGTTCGTTCTGACTTGGGAGACGCATCCACTCTCGTCGCGCGTTGCCTGCAGAAAAGCCTTTCTCCGAGGCATCTTTCTTGTGCAATCCACTGACAAAATCGAGCTCCAGGGGAAAATAAGATTGCAATAAAACACCAAGTGCAAGAAAACGCCAGAGCCCAGCCTCAATCTTGACAATCTGATTTGGAAACAAAGTCTGCGAAAATTGGAAACAAAAGACGGTGGGGTCTGGGTCACGGAAAGCACGATCCAATCACACGCACTCTATTCTATTGAAGTGAAAGCCTCCAAATTAAATTAAAGTCCCTCTTCTGTGGACGACCCAACGTGCGGGAATATATCAGGAGTTAAAAGATCAGGTTGAAACATTGTGCCTGTCGAAGGAACCGGGGACCCGACGAATCAATAACGTTATCGCGCCCAAGTAGAGGTTGCGCGGCCGCCGCGCACCCGCCCCCCCGCCACCCTCCCTCTATCATCAAACACTGAAGCAATCTGACATTTGCCGCTTTTCTGTGTCGAGGGTTAACGGCGAGGTCAAGCACCTTTGACCACTAATTTTGATTTGCAATCGCCCAATCAGATTAAAACGACGGCACCGCAGTCAGATGTGAAATTATCCCAAAATGTCCAATGGCCACTTTATCTCTGCGGGGGGAAAGAAGATCTGTTGCTTTCTGTATCTACTGCGTAGACGCAATTTGCTGCTTTTGTGAACCGCTGTGGCAGAAATCACATTGAAATCAACCTTAAGATGACAAGCGGGAAATATTTACTGTAGCAATGGGCCTGAAATTTGATGAGATAGAAAGTACTGGCGCTGGCAGATGCAGTGAAGTGGCGCGCCGTGGTACAGGCTGGGCTCCCTCAACCCGTCTGAGGTACAGGCTGGGCTCCCTCAACCTGTCTGAGGTACAGGCTGGGCTCCCTCAACCTGCACGAGGCACAGACTGTGTTGTGCAGGATGGTCCCTGCTGGACTTCGTCAACCAGAATTTTTGCCTTCGGTTACAACGGATGCACCAGTTGACTTGCACACGAAAACAACGGTGACAACGCTTCCACAAGGTTGACAACCTGAAGATGCGATCTTTTCGGCCACGGAGCAGACCATAGGGAGCTGAATCACAAACAACGACGGAAACAGACACGAGATGCTCAACATCAGTCAGACCCAGCGATTTCCACTGAAAATCAGAACGACCATGAAACCCATTTCGTTCCTGTCCGGTTGAGACATCTGCACACCCTGCAGATCGACTGAATGGCGACAAGACTCGCCAGTCGTTTTCTCAAACCTAATCCCCAGATGCAGGGCTGCCCGCTCCAGTCACAAATGGACTCCAAATGGGAGTCGCATTTCAAGCGCCAAACGTGACAACACAGCGTCCATAGCTTCCCGACGATCAGGGACGGACGCGCATGTACCGTATCCACCCGTGTACAAGACGCACCTTTGGGGGAATTTTGTGCTTGTAGGGGACACACAATAACCCTCGTTCCACCACTTTGTGTGGTAGATGGGACCTTGACACCAGAAAATCAAGACAAAAGTGTGTCTGAAACTTGGGTGCGACTTGTACAGGGTTGAAACGGTATGTGCGAACCGTTTTGGGACGAAAATACGGGTCACCAATGCCAGGCTCACAGGGGTGGGTTCAGTGGGATCCATCTGCCTCAACCCCCCGCTGACCCACCCCCGACCCACCCGGACGAAGTGTTGTACTCACGCGGCAGGTCGGCGAAGAAGACTTCCCTCAGCGCCATGAACTCCTCCTCGGGGGAGATGTCGGAGGCTCCGAACTCCCCACCGTCCGGCCACACGTCCCTGGAACACACACGCAATGCTGTCACACAGGAGAATATACTGACGTAGATCTCTCGCCTTCGATGCTTGCGGTAGTTCTTGCAGCGCGCGAACCAGAACTGAAGGTGTACGTACTTCCACATTGAACACACACGTACCACACGAATACACACGTGCCACACGCACCACAAGAACACGCAAACACCACAAGAACACACACGCAATTCTCAGAGCTCTTGTTGGAGCAGGACCTGATCAATCGTGAAAACTTCAGTTTGATTGTTGGCACAGTGAATGGGCCTGCAGTTCTACTTTGTGCACACGCAATCACGGTCTTCTGGGTGTTCACGGTTTGACAAACAGACGATCACGTTCACCTCACAACCATCTGGCTCAAAGTCAAGTCACATTGAGAAAACAGGCTCAAGTCAGTTTTCACAAGAACCTGAAAACGCCTGAGACAGAGACCTTGAGATCAGCGAAAAAGAGTGTGACCCGGAGACAGTGGCAGTGAGTGAGAATCAGCAGCAGAAATGTAATTACGAAATGACGAGGTCTGAGTAAACACGGGACTGTATCACTGCGCCGACGGGGGGGGGGGGGGGGGGGGCCACAACCCCCCCACACCCCCGCCCCCTCCCCCGCGCCCGGGGGGGGGGGGGGCGCCGGCGCACACAGCCCGAGCTCCGCACGTTTTTGTGCTGCGCCGCCGGTGATTTCACCGCGGCGCCTTTTCTTGGCCTCTGCTTTGGTCAACACACGGCTTGTTGCCACGGTGCTCATTCCTGTGACATTCAAGGTTGCCTGATACACTCTTCACCTCAACACTTGTGAAAAAAGATTCTGATGTCACAAAGAATTCTAAATTCGTTTCACACTGTCGCTGAACGCAACCCAGATATTGCGTCACACGCGAACATGTAGAGGGTGTGGTGCGTGACTCAGCATTTTTCCCAAGCACCAACTGGTCAAATTGTGGACGAGTGTCCGCACACCAGGACACACTTTTCCACACATGTCAAAACTTGCAACAAGAACACCCATTCATGCCGTGTTTTGCCTCCTTAGAAATTCTGCTCCCACAAGAGCATCGTGCTCCAAGAATAGAAAGGAAATTACTCTGTTGTCCCCGTGAAAGCAACTGAAGCACTTTCTCCACAATTAGCTTCACTTTTTTGGCTCTTCAATTACAAAGTATCGTTTGATGCAGAGGAGAAGTGGCAGCGACTGGAAGTTCTATTTGGACAATCGCGGGCCGGAGATTGCCTCGTGTGTGGGAGGTATGTGACGGGCTGGAGCAGGCCGGGTCCGCTTGGTGTGGTGCAGGTCAAGTCCGCTTCATGCACTGTGGGCCGAGTTCTTTGAATGGTCTCAGGGCACAACTGCTGTCCCCTCACACACATACACGTACACGTACACACACACACACACACACACACACACACACACACAAAAGCACATACGCACGCACACCCACAGATGAATTTACTGCAGCGCATATTCAGAGAAGGTTGTGCAAGATCCAGTTTTGGTCCAAGGACGAAAACGTTGGAGCGCCCTCGAGATTAAACACATCTCGCACACAGAAAAGTTCACCTTGCTAGGGTGTCCTCGCATTGTTGATTACAGGACTCATTGCAAGTTCCACAGAATCTTTTCAGTGCAAGTTGGGGATAAAATCCAACGTAGTCTACACGAAAATTTGAAGTGAGTCCAGCTGACTCGGGCTTCCCAGATCTGCTCACACCAGTGCAAACAAAACACTGGGACATATAACATCGGAATATCACACACACACACACACACACACACACACACACACACACACACACACACCTCAACGGTTCCCTGCTCCTCACAACCACTACATTTCAGTGCGGGGTTCCTTGGTCCTCTCACACCGGCACGCCTGATATTGGGGTTCTGTAGTCCTCTTGCACTGGCGTGCTTCAGCTTCCTCTCACACCGGCAGAATTTTACCTCAGGGGTCCGTAATCTTCATACACCGGGACATTAGATCTCTGGGTTCCCTTCCCGGTTCTCACGCAACGGTGTTCCCAAACTCGTGGGACCCCAGTCTTTGAACGCTGACACACCTGAACTCGGGGGTCCCCCGTGCTCAAACACCGGGGCACCTGAGTGTGTGCTGGTCCACTCACACCGGCGGAACTCACCTGGCGGCTCTGAAGACGCCGACAGCCTCCCCGGGACGCTGGTCCCGCAGACAGTCCTGGATCCGGATCATCGCGTCCGCCCTGCAAACCAAGGAAAACTTTCGTCAGTGAAATGTCCAAGAAATATTTGGAATATTCCAAGGCTTGGTCGTGTCTGTTGAAGCGAACGAACGCAGCAATGACGTCACAACGCAACGATCACCAACTGGAGACACGATGCTTTGACGCATCCAGCTGGACACAGGTTTCAAGAAGTTGGCCACTGGCATACTAAGGAGGAAGATTTCAAAAACCTCTTCAGAAAAGGCAAATCAGATGAAAGTTCGGCGCCACAGCAATCAATCTTCACCGAACTCCCAGACAAAAATCCTCGGGGCCAGATTGCACCCGAAAGGCAAACAACAGCGGAAAAACACCATCCCTCCCCAACCGCACCAACTCCCCACAACAGTCTGAAGAGAACAGTCCCGCTCACTGAAGGAACCAATGGGGCTTGCGCGCTGGTTGAGCTTGCTTTTAGTCGCCTTTCGGGACAAAAAAGTCTTCATTTTTGATCTGCACAAAGAAACAAATTGCTCGGAGAAATTGGGTCACTTTCATTCCGTTTGAGTCCAATGGGATAAATTAACACATTTTCTGCGCCTGTGATGACAAATATGGCGGTTCATACTGTGTTCGTCACGTGTGACATGCGTATTTGGGCGACAAGTGCCCGCAACACATACTGCTTCCTCAGAGCCACAACGCATTGCGCAAGTGTGAAGGAGGCACTTCAATGCGGTTTCATTCACACATAACAGCTTTTTATCTCGGAAGCAAAACACTTTGCGCTGACCTTGTGGGGATCGAAAAGCAATTTCATATCGAGCTCCCAATTTAGATGCTTTTCACAGATATTTCACACATTTGCACCATGGTGGATCGCAACAAGCAGACTTCGACACACGAATCAAAAGGGAACAATTTCAAAAATTGTTTCGTCCTTTCTTCCAGTTTTGGTATTCCAGTGCACAACAAAATCACTTTTGGCCGTTTCTTTTAGCTCATCGAATGGTCACCTGGCGTTCGTTGCCTGTCCACGGAATAACAAGACTTTCCTGAACGATTTCTGTGACTTTTGTGGGAAAATCGCAACATTACGCTTGCGAAACATGGCACTGTCAAAAACGTTTTTGTCACCACTCTCCGAGGCAAGCGACACTGCCGCCATCTCTACGTGTGGCCGCGGATGGATGCGAAACTGACGAAACACGTTGACCAGAAATTTCTGACAACTGGAATCGTGAACACCGGTCCTTCAACTGGCTTAATTTTGCACTGACACCAACAGTGAGATTTGCTGCAAATGCATGGGTGGTAAGCAAGCCGGACACCATTGATGTTGAACAAGCGATTCTGCGCAAAAGCGTCGAGGGTCATGGGTTGTGCCAGAAGTGACGAAACTACGCGACGAATGATCGTCACGACTTCAGTCGAGCTCACGCTCCACGCGCCGCGTTCCCGAGCTTTTCACTGCGCGGTACATCGTCATGTCACTGCAAGCGCCCATCGGGTTGTACGTACGACTTGCAGGCCTCACCTCTGCTGGTCGACGTCGACCTCGGACGCGGCGTCGAAGGGCGCGACGTCGGCGGGGACGTCTCCGCGGCCCTGGAAGATGGCGGAGAGGTCGGAGCTGAGGGCGTCCCACGCGTCCTCCAGCTCCTGCGGCGTCGGGGCCGACGGCTGAGGCTTCGGCGCTGCAACGCAACAGAAAACTACCGTGAAAACCCGCCAACAAGTCCCCACTGTGTATTTGTGATCCGTTCACACGCGCGTGGATTTGGAGTTGACAATTTGAGGTGGTACGCACCTGGCTTTTTGCGTGCGTGCTTCTTTATCTTCTTTTGCACCATCATGTGTTTGTTCGACTTGCACTGCGCCTCCAGCATCTTCAGGAACAGGTGCGTGCACTCGATCAGATCCTTCAGAAAGGTCCTGTGAACAGAACAAATCAACAGGAGTTTTTCGCGCAAACTTGTCAGTACGAGTGGATCAACTCTGTACACTTTGCACACGAACAGGTACATTCGTACTGTCATCCGTTGTCTTCCAGTCCTCACCTTGACTGTGTGCTTTCCTTGAATTTTTTGAGCAGAAGAATGAAGACGTCGCGGTATTCCATCATGTAGAACACGTTGCCTGGAAACCGAAAATCAAACACTCACTCAGCGTCTTGTTGTTGCAGGAAGCCGACGAAAAAGCGCGCCGCGAAGTGTGTTCATGAATCAGACTTTTCACATTTTGGTGGTTGCTTTGCGACAATGCAGAGCTGTACCTTTGAAGGTTTCCACACTCCTCTTGATCTGGGGATCTTTGGATTTGTCCATCATGAGGAGATTGTGCAGCAGCTCTGAATACGCCTTCAGTGCGAGGTGCAGCCTGTTGGGAGGACAACAACAGGACAGTCTTCAACATGTGCTGACGAAAGATCAGCAAAGGTGTGCGTGCGAACAGGACACACCCTTCGGGACAGGATAAAGTGGCTGAGGTAGCACACGGTTGTCTGAGCAACATGGACATGTGCGACTTGTGAACACGTGACTTTCTCTGATGGCGTTCATAACTGCGCATGCGCGATCCACTGACCTTCTCGACCAGACGATCGCCTCCTTTTTATCGCTCATCATCATCTCGTGGAAGTTCGCCATCTGTGTTTGGATGTAGTGAAACGAGGGAACTGACATCGTCTCGCTGCAACGACACAAACGAACAAAGCCATCAGGAAAGTGAATGACTGTGACGCATAAAGTGCTGGACGCTGGGCAGACACTCAGTCGACAGGAAAAGTCGAGTTCGTGTTGCGCTCGTGGACATAGAAACGTACACACATCAAGAAAGCCAAACATACGCACACGCACAATCAAGAACCCAGCAGAAATATTTCAACGCCCTCTAACATAAACGCACCCACATGTTCACGCGCGCGTACACAGAAGCACGCACGCACAAGACACACACACACGCACATACACTTGTATGCACATTAGCACGCTCACGCTCACACACACGCGCCCGTCGCACGCGCACCTGACGAACTCGACGCGGAAGTCGTGTCGTCGCTGGAACTCCATGAAGAAGCGCATGGCCCAGAGGTAGTACGTCTCGTCGTTCTCCTGCGCGCTCTCCCGGACAAGCGTCGCCTTCACCGCCGCCATCAGCGGGTTGTAGCAGCTCTCCACGAACTGCGACCAGAGAATCAGGCTCTGTGCTGCCAGTGTCACACGTTGCATCGCAAGATAAACCTGCCCTTTTCTCTAGAAAGCGTGCTTTCAGCGCATTGCACCACGCCCAACACAACCAGAACTCTCTTTCCGGCTGCTGCGCCCACCTGGATGCAGAAGTTCTTGAGGAACATGCGGATGCTGAGGGTGGAGCGGCGCGAGGCGTCCTGCCCCACGAGAGGTCGCCTGTTCTTCGGCTTCTTCTTCGGCCTCTGCATACAAACGAGAACAACATGTACAACTTTCAAAACGCTGTTTGACAGCAACTTCCAGAATTCAGCTTCAAGAAGGTTCCCAGAATCTCTGTCACGGAGGACTGGAGTGGATGGAGCACAGGGAGCATGGTCAGAAAACAGTTGATGACGGGGCAAACGCCCGCAGAGATTGACGTCACCTTTTTGTTGTCAAACGACATGTCGTCGATCTTGTTGACGGCCTTGTGGACGATGAGATCTCGGTCGCTGATGGACTTGACGTTGCTCAGAACGTAGGTCCCTCCAAACCGCGAGTGTCTGGTTTCAAAGAGACAATAGTGAAATTTCTTTTTTACAGATTCATGGCAACTCAAGCCCGTGCTCTTTTCAAAAAGTTTTTTTTTCACTGGAACACACTTCTCAGCGCACCAACGGGAGGTGGTTGAACACACACACACACACACACACACAAACACACACACACACACTGCGTGAACCACCTCTATCCACACCCCACCAGCTCTGGGGTCATTCAGCCCACCTGGACCGCGTGCTTCCCAACTCTGACCAAGCTTTCCACTCTTCATTCCCCAGACGCCCCAGCCTGAAGTTCTGCTGCGCGCTCCTTGTCAGATTCGCCACGTACTTTTTGTGTTCTTCTCTTTCCGCCCCACCCAGACCCCCTTCCGCCAGCTCAGTTCACCTGGAGCTGTGCTTGAAGATCTGCGCCCGCTTAGCCGCGCGCTCCTTCTCCCGCTCCGCCAGCAACTCGCGCTCGTCCAGCTCCTTCTCCGACGCCGAGCGACCGACGCCAGCGCTCGCCACCTGCTCCGGCGTCTGCGCAGAAAAAGAAAACGCCTTTGGTTTTGGCCCAGTGTGGAATGAAAGGGGGTTCCCCAACGGATTCTCACCTGGTTCACTCTCCCACATAATACAAAATCGACCCCAATGTTGAAGCCATCATGTCGATGGAACCTGACCTGCTCTCTGAACATGAGCGAGATGATCTCGAGGCAGTGGAAGGCGAACGAGCGCTCGTCGTCGGAGCTCGCGATGTACAGCAGCAGGTCCTCCATTCCGCTCACGTGCAGCGACCTGCGACACCAGCTCCGAACTCACTGCCTCTCGTCAGACAGGCAAACACAGGACGCAGGGCAACACCACGCGTTGCGTCACTGTGTACGTCAATGCGCGCTGCGTCACCAATCCAGGCACCAACACCAAGACTCGGTGCAATGAAATGGCCACACGGCCGAAATCAGTTGGTACTGGGTAAGGGGTCCCGTGCTGAAGGTCAGGCAGGTCTGTTCCTGTTGCTCACCTTATGTGCACTCAAAGCCTTGAGTGCTTGGCCATTTCAGGTGAAAATTGAAATGAAGAGTCAGGAGGTAAGGAGTACCTGCCACCAGATCTGCTTGATCTTCGGCATGGAACCCCACCACCCCGATTTCTATTACAGCGGTCAACACTGCCAATGTGAGCAATTTCAACTTGGCACACGAACAGTTTTTCTTGTCTTACCAGAGCACTTGGTCATGGATACTGGCGTCGTCGTCAGTCCTCTGAACAAGAGAAACGTACAAAATACTGCAAATCAAACTGTTGGAAACAGATATATTTCTGTGCGACTCTGCCCAGTTCACATTGGCTCCAAACGGTTCTGCGAGTCGAAAAGAACAAATCTCGCTCTGTTGTGCAAACAGTTCCCTTCTAAAAAAGGTTGGGACCAGCCCTCCCCCGTCCATCACCATGGTGCGGCAAAGCAAAGGAAGCACACAAACCTGTTCTTTGGCCGGGTTTGCAGGCACGTGCAGAATGTTTCGCACCAAGAGCAGAATTCTCTCGATGAGCATCCGATCTTCCTCCTGCCGACTCTCCCAGTCCTGCGAAGCACAAAACCAAAGGTGTGAGACAAATGCCTCACTGTAACACAGCGGAGAAACTCAAGGCCATCGCCGTGTTGATTCGTGTCACGAGCTGCACGCGACTCACAAAGGATGAATGCGGAAGTTCGGAAAATCTGGTGAAATGAACTGCAGCAATCAAGGTGCAAAAGGCAGCCGAATGTTCACAACAGTGTCGACGTTCAACACACAGAAGAAAACCCCCAAACCCCAAATTTTACAACGCCGACGGTCAGGCCAAGCAGTTCTGGCAACACATTCAATCCTCTACCAATGGCAACACAAACACAAGCACAGAACTTACCAATTCCAGCAACTTTCCTAACTTCCCAGCCAACACCATGAACAGTTCGTCATCAACGAATGCCTGGAGAGAGAAAAGTCGCAAAGTAACTCCAACAAGCAAACCACTCCATTTGCGAGTCCTCAGCAGAACAAAGCAGTTGCATCCAGTTCCTCAAGTTGGGACCACTTTCTGTCCGAACCTCTTTGTAGGCCTGCAAGTCTCCCTCAATTTCCAGATAGTAATTCCTTCTTGTCTTGTCTTCCGGGATGTGGTTGTCGAAACACAGCACTGCGGGCTGTGTGAGGTTCACTGTCAATCTGGAAGAAACAAATTCACCACAGAAACATTGACTTTGTTCTCAGAGTTACGGTTGTGCCATCACGGTCCACCAGGCCCACTGTCAACCTGTTATTGGCTTCCAAATGTTGAAATTGTGACTGCGAGGAAACTTTCAATGCTGTGGTACCTGATGACAGTTTCCCACAGCATCCGGTCCTCCACATATTCGCGGAGGATGGGAACGAGGTCGTTCTGCAGGATCTGCGCGTGACCGAGTTGTCGGCGAATATCGCACGCGTCCGACTCTCGCTTCAGAAAGCGGATCAGATCCTTCACCGTTTCTGAAAAGGAATGACATTTCAGTCACACAAGTAAACCGTGTTTTCTTGCCTTCCACTGACCCACTTGCCCCAACATTTGCTCACACGGATCCTACATGTTCAATTTTTCGAAGTTTGACAGCTTTCCCCACCACTACCCTGACCCGAGTCACTCCTTTGGGGGCCAATCCTGGAACCAGGTCAGAGACGACATGACAATCTGAGAAGCAGCATACCGAGACAGTCGTGCTCCTTGTAGTACTTCCCGTCCTCCAGGTACCCGAGTGCACTGCAGGTCGCCTGCAACTCTGCGTGCATCATCTGGAAAAAAAGACGCAATGACATGCCTCTGTCTCCCAGGTGTCCCTCAAACAGGTTGAGGTGAGGTTCCTGTTCTCACACATAGAAGTGGGGCACAATAAAAGTACGGGTGCAGGGATTACCAAAAACCCTGTTGCCGCAGGTAACACTCATGTTCAGTGAAACCCCCTCCATGGAAAGATTTGCAGTTGGAAGAAACATGAATCCCCTATTATCGCCCATTCTATTCACTCCATGTGACAAGTACAGAACGAATATTATGCGCATACTTCGCAAGTCACATACCTTGAGTTTATGTTAACTTCTCCTCTCCTGATATGCAAAGTATATATTGTCTGTTATCAAGAATATGCTTTGTTTCTGATTTTTTCACTCAACACCCGCCAAAACTTCTGACCTACTGAAGCAAACATCACAACAAGAGAAAACCAAAGACCGGTAATCGTGACTCCTCTGGGAAAACTTCGTTCTTGTTTCCACTCAGCATTGATCTGTCGCCTTTTCTGTCAACCTGTTGACAAATGTCACTGCATGAACGCGGAACTGACACTGAGCATTCAAAAGCATCTTACAGAGGCATTTTATGGACGCCGCCATATTGGATACCAGGAAAGGTGCTTGTCGATTTTCTCTCTGTTTTCTTCAGTGTCTGGTGCTGTGTGACAGTTCACAGCCGATGAGTGTGAAATTGTGAAGTGCCTAGCTTGTTTTGACAAGATAAAGAGCAGTGTCTTTGTAAAATGCTTGAAATGTACGGGGTGTTCTCTGTGAGCGTGCGACCCTCACGCCGGTTTGGATCTGGGTGCCACGACCCCAGTCTCTTGTGCTGGGACAGCTGAGATTATTTTAGCCCGAAACGAAGGGGTTGAGCTCAACTGAATGAATGGTGTAGAGTCTATTGCACATCTGGACTTGAATCACCAACATATCAGGATTGATGGTCTGGACTCCGCACCCGCCACCTCGAAAACGACACGATGACATTTCCAAATGTGTGTGAACCAGTGGAACTGTCCACTCAAATCCAACAAAGCGGAGAGAATTGGGCCAAATTAAATCAATCACATTGCAAGTTTTGGAGCAGTAAGTTTAGGACATCCTGCGGGGCATTTGAACCAGAAATGTGACACTGGTTTCATGTATTGTGTGCAGGACAGCCGAGCGGAGGACACCTGACGGACGGAAACGCGACCAAGCCAGAAGGAAGGTGAACGGGTTGCGGCAAGAAGATGGACGGGAAGTTCCGGCCGCGCTGCTTCCTCGACGTCGAGATCGGAAGCGAAGCTGGTGAGACCGTTTTCTTACACGCTACGAGGGAAATACTAAAAGTATTTTCCGTCATGTTCAGCACCTTGCGTCGCGCAGGCTTTGTGCTTGTCCGCCAAAGCATTGTTCTCTGTAGTCAAGAGCGGTTCGAGCGCTGAACATGACGGTAAAGACTTTTAGTATTGCCCTCGTACCAACAGTTGCAAGAAAACTTTGGCAGGACGCGAAACAAATCTTTCGTTTGTTGCGACGTCAGCTGCATGTCAGCAGTGGACGGTGTAGTTTTGTGTCAGTGAGTTGATGTGATGATTTCCTCACGTTGCAGCTGGCCGTATCGTCTTTGAGCTCTTCTCCGATGCATGCCCCAAGACCTGTGAGAACTTCAGGTCGCTGTGCACAGGTGAGGTGACTTGTATGTGTGGCGGAAAATGCTGAAGTCCGTTGTGTGGTGTGCTGACGGCTCAACTTTTGCCTGAATGTCTTTCAGGAGAAAAAGGCTCAAGCAAGACGACTGGAAAAGCCCTCCACTACAAAGGCGCCCCCTTCCATCGAGTAGTGAAAGATTTCATGATACAAGGTGGAGACTTCACCAAAGGTGAGGAAAAGGTGTTCACGCAACCTGTCATTTGCTCTGAGTTTTCTTTTCGCGCTGAAAAACAAACTTTATGCTCTGTTGTAGGAAATGGATCAGGGGGAGAATCCGTGTATGGAGGGTATTTTCCAGGTGAGTTGATAGCTCTTCGATCGTTGAAAGCATTGTTCTGTCTTGTCATCTCCTTTGTCCCTGTTCTCACGAGTTGCTTGTTGGTTTATTTTGCAGATGAGAACTTCTCCCACAAACACGACAAGCCCTTCCTTCTCTCAATGGCTAATCGCGGTAAAGATACAAATGGGTCTCAATTCTTCATGTAAGTACAAACGGCAATTTCTTCTCTGACGCTGAATTGCTCCTCATTCTCTGGGTAGTGTTCTGAGTGGCTGAAGAGAAAGGCGCGCATGCGCACACATGTTGTCTGCTTGGAACGGATAAGGACCTCTTTCTTTCAGCCAACAGCAACACGCGGAACCTTCTGTTTGTATCTGGTTATACATTGTCACAATTTTGCATTTCACATACAGAATCTCCTGACTTCTGTACTCTCCTTCTGATTGGATGAGGAAGGTAAACACGAGGATATTTATGAAGCTTGAATTCATAAATACCGGCGTTCCTGCCGTCCTGCCAGGGGGGCAGAATCCTGCAGTGAAAACGGGGCAAATGTGCCAGTCTCAGGGGCGCGCCCCTCTCTCACCGGTTGAAAGGACCGTTCGTTTGGATCGCTGTGTGTTATCGTCAGGTCAGGAAGAAGGGTGTTCGCAGGGTAGCCAGGAACATGGTGCATGTTGAAAGGGAACATATTGTTCACGCAAGTCGAGTCGTATCGTGTTGTGCATTTTGGATTGCACGATTTGTGGATTGAAATAGTGTTGCTGATGTTTTGTCTCAAAATTCTTGCTGTCCAGGTGAAGCTACTTTGAAAACGTCTGTCACTTGGCGAAGCAGTTTTCTGGGACAGTTTTGGCTACAGTTAGGGGTGATCCGTTCCGAATCAGAGCCTTATTACCCTCCAGTGTATTGTCCTCAAATGCAGCTCTTGTTTCTGTGTCCGGGTCAAAATCTGGCGTCGGCCATGGCTCGGCGAAGTGTGATCCTTGGTGAAGTGTTGGGTTTTCAAGCAGCTCTTCTGGAGAGTGAGAATTTTGGCCGCGCACTGTGAGCAGCTTGTGACAGTTTGGCATCTTTCTCTTTTCATGCGTCTTGAAACAACAGTCTGACAAACGAAGCTCCACACTTGGATGGGTAAGTGTCCGAAACAGTTTCAATATTTTCCAAAACATTCTGGGAAAAAATCCATTTTGTGCGTGGCCAACATGAGAACAAACTGACTGAAATTCTCTTGTTTTCAAGATCCGTATTTCCTGTCAACCCAATTCTCAGCGGCTGTTTCAGTGTGTTTGTGGTTTTTGCTGATTCAGCCTCCACGTGGTGTTTGGACACGTGATCTCGGGGGAAGACGTGGTGCGCCGCATCGAGGGGCTTCCTGTCGGCGAGGCGAGCCGCCCCAAGTCTGACGTCATCATCGCCAACTGTGGCGAGCTCGTCCCGCAGCTGAAATCAAAAGGTGGGCTGAGTTACAATTGACCGCTCGCTTTTCATGTGCACACACGCGTGCACGACAGCACCCACAAACACACAGAAAAGCATCAAGAAGATGGACCTCAGTGGGACTCACCAAACTGTCAACATGCACGCGCCCACCTCAACGGAATTCTACCTTGCACACAGGCGAAGCAACTTTGTGAAAATTGAGACTGAGCTGTGAATGAGGCAATTGGTTTCGGCAGGGAAATCGAAGAAAAAGCGCGCGCAGAAGGCCGGTTCGTCGGGCAGTGACGACGCAGGCAGCAGCGACGCGGCGTCGTCCGAGTCGTCGGCGGAAGACAGCGACGCCACCGACCGGAAGCGGAAACGGAAGAAGCGCAAAGAGGCGAAGAAGAAAAAGAAGAAGCACAGGAAGAAGGACGACAAAGAAAAGTGAGCGAGACATGCGCACGCACACACACACACACACACACACACACACACACACACACACACACACACACACAGAGGATGTGTTGCAACTGAAAATGAAAACACTTTCTTTTGACCAGGGAAAAGGAGAAGGAGAAGGAAAATGGTGAGAAAAAAGAAGAATTTTTCTCCACTGTTCGCCCCGAAGAAATTCCGGATGTTCCGAGCAACAAGTTCCTGTCACGTGACCCTCCGCCGGAGAAGCAAACCGAAGCCAAGTGAGACTTGCACCGACACGGGCAAAACTTCGGGAAAATAGCACACGGATGTAGCAGACACAATTTCCTGCAGTAGCATGTTGGGTGTTGCGCGTGGAAAGAAAACTCACTGAGCTGTCATGTAGTTTGGCGCGACAAGATCACAGGGTGGTTGTCGAGCGGAATGATGTGCAGATGTCCTTGCACAGTTATACGTTGTTTCTATGTTCTCGTGCAGGACGAACGGGGAGGCGAACCCGCGGCGCCGCGCCTCGTACCGAGACACGCGCAGCAGCCGCCTCTACTCGCGGTCCGGCCGCAGGATCAAGGGCCGCGGCACCGTGGTGCGAACACACACACACACACACACACACACACACACACACACACACACACACACGCATCCTCTCATATCTGTCTCCGCCTCTGTACACACACGCACCTCAAAGCAACACGTCTCACTGTCACTGTTACTTGTGCTCGCGCACATGCACACACACGCACACACACACACCTCATCTGTTTCCGCCTCACCACACACATGCTCTCAACCACAAAACACACGCGCACACACTTCTCAAACCAACCCACCTCACTGCTGTGACATGTGCTCGTGCGCACGCACTTACACAAGCACAACACACATACACACACACACACACACACACACACACACACACACACACACACACACACACACAGCGCTCCCAGCATAAAGCAGCCCGTCCTCTCTGTGTTGCAGCGCTACCGGAGCAGCAGCCGCGGGCGCTCCCGCAGCGAGACGCCTCCGCACTGGAAGCGCGAGCAGCAGCGCCTCACCAAGGACATCCCCAAGATCGACCTCTCCAACCGCGCGCAGCTCGAGGCGCGCTGGGCCAAAGGTGCGTGCACGTGGTCACGCACACACGTGGTCACTCACACACGTGATCAGTCACACGTGGTCACTCACACACGTGATCAGTCACACGTGATCAGTTACTGCTGTCAGTCACACACTTGATCAGTCTCGCACGGCATCAGTCACAGGAGTGACTTTTGTTTCTCATGACCAGCCACACCCATGACCGGTCACACGCGTGATAATGCTCGTGGTCATCAAGGTATTCAGTCCGGAGCCTGTGTGCATTCAAGGACAGGTCACTGAGGTGATCAGTGACAGAAATGCGTCAACCTCCATTCGCTGTATTTTCGAAAGCAACGCAGCAAATGAGTTTCAGCGATTGCTTTGTTCGCTTTTCTGGTTGCCATAAACAAATGACAAAGCATTGAGTACCATTTCACGCGAAACACCTCACACCTCTCTTTGTTTCCTACAGGTGACAAGCTCGAGGAGCCGCAGAAGTACAGACACGACGGCAGCGCCCCTGGTGGTGGTGGCGGGGACCGGAAGGACCGGCGCGAGCGGCTGCGCGAGCGCCTCGAGAAGGTCACTTCCGGCGAGGCCGGTGGCGCCGCGCTGCGGGAGCGCTTCAAACAGGGTCGCGACAGCGAGGGGCGGCTGAGGTGGGAAACGGTGCTTTTCTGAATCAAAAACAACAAAAATTAAATCGTCTGTGGAACCCAAATTGGCATGTGCCGATGTTTTCTTTGTTGTAGTTCTGACGATGAACAGGACAATGAAAAGGCCAAGGAGAAAAAGTAGGTATCTGAAGCTGAAAGAAGTGGAGAAAGCAAACGGACAACACTGAACATGGCCAATTGTGCGCCACGCCAAAACACGTTCTCCTCACTTTCAGGAAAAAGAAAAAGCAGAAGAAAGAGAAGAAAAAGAAGAAAGCGAAGGAGAAGGCGAAAGAAGCGCATTCGTCTTCATCGGAGGGGGAAGAAGACGATACCGAGGCGATGATGGTGAATCGGGGCCCTGTGCGCAGGGAGAGCGGTGGGAAGCGGGCGGAGGCGCCGCCGCCCCGCGGCCGGGAGCGGTCGCCGTCCCCGGAGCCGCAGCCCCGTCGCGCCGAGGCCCCCGCGCGCCCCGCCCGGGACCGAGACCGCTCCCGCTCCATCTCTCCCGTCAAGCTCCGTCTGCTCCAGATCGCAGGAGCGCCCATCCCTGCAAACGCGAGGTGCGTTCAAGACAGACGAGTGCGGGTGCCTCCAGTTCTGCAAATTTGCAAAAAGGGGGGCAATACGAAATCAGTTCACACTTTATGTTGGGGGCAGCGTTGCACGACAAAATGTGTTCTATTTTCCTCATTTTCTGGCTCTGAAACAGGACAAAGACATCTGCATCCCCACCAGCGAAGAAGCGACGCGAGTCCTTATCGTCCTCCCGATCCAGATCCCCCGTGGCCCGCAAGCGAAGGTCACCCTCTCCCGCCAAGCCACAAAGGTCACCGCCGCCGAGGACGAGGTCGCGTCCGTCACCGTCGCCCGGAGACCGGTCGGCGTCGCCGCCGCCGCGCCGCCGCTCCCGGAGTCGGTCGCGAGGCCGCGGCGGGCGTCGCGACTCGTCCCCGCGCGGCGGTGACCGGCGTCACGGCGTCGACTCGTCCCGCGGGTCAAGCCGGGGGCGGCGGGAGCGCCGGGCGTCCGACCGCAGGTCCCCGTCCCCGCGGAGAGGCAGGCGCGACAGGTGGGTCCCGACTTTAGCTATTCAGGAGAAGCTTCCCTTTTTCCTTGTAAGCGTTGCTCAACAAAATTTGTCAGCTTTATTGACCACCCAGCCGGCCCAGACGCGTGATTGCAAGATTGACCTGCCACTTGCAGCAGTTCGCCAAGAAAACGCGAGAGGACGAAGTCTCGCGCCTCGGCCTCGCCGGACAAGGACCGGGACCGACGGCGCAGCCACCGCTCCTCCCGGTCAAGGTCGCGAGGACGCCGCGCGGCCTCGAGGTCACGCTCCAGGTCAAGGTCACGGTCGCGCACGCCGCCGTCGCCGAAAAGAAGCAAGAAGCCTTCAGAGACCCGACTCGAGAAGTACAGGTGCGTCACGGAAGCAAGTTTGTGAGATTCGTGCCGCAGCAACACCGGACATCATCGAAAACGTCATGCTGGAAAAGATGACAACATGTGAAACGTCAGCTCGGTGCACTTTGTCAAAATTCCTGTCGATCGCACGAGAATGACAGATCTATTTCAACGTAACAAACTCAAGTAGAACGCGGAATGGCAGTCGTTGCGAGTTCGCAGTATTATTTTTCCAATCGAACACAACTGGCAGCGTTCGTTTTCGCTGCAGACGCATGCGGCCGTCCAAGTCCCCGAGCCCGCCGCCGACGCACTGGAAGCCGGGGCAGAAGCCGCTGCCGGCCGTGGCGAAGCCCGAGCCGCTGCCCGACCTCCCGCCGCTCCCGACCGCCAGGTAGCGCTGCACGTTCAGTCTCTGAAGTCTGACGCTGTACTGAAATTTTGTTGGTCCTTGAATTGTGGGAGCTGCTCTTCACTTCTTGACCTGGTGATTTTTCAGACAACCCAGTCCGCCGACGGGTGAGAACGGTGCTGCCGCAGCAGCAGCGGCGGCAAAGACCGACAGGTAGAATTTCCACACCCAGTCTTTCACAGGGGCTGAAGAACAAAGCACACGCCACACGTTACTTCCTGTGCAAGTCAACTGGTGTGACCAAGTCAGGCTGGTTGACATATTGGGGTGCAGGGCTACAACACAGTGGTTGAAACTTGCCCTCACAAGGACGTTAACTTCTCCGTTCGACGGCCCTTCCCCCCGCTTTTTCGAGTGCTGAAGCGTGTTTCGGCGACCGAACGCGAGTGTTGTAACGCAGACCGCCTTTGGTGAACGCGACCAGTGTGACAGCACCTGTGTGCATCCAAGTCAATGTGATCTCGTGTGTGAACACCAACTCTATTTCCTTCCCTCCCACGCTTTGGAACAGGTGACGTCACGCGACACGTGTTTGTTGTAGGGACGAAGGGAGCGGCACGGAGTCGTCCCAGGAGGTGTTGTCTCAGGAGAGCGGGAAAATGAGCGAGGGCGCGCAGCGGGACGAGGCCGCGTCGGACAAGGACGGCCAGTCGGTGAGTTGCGACGGCAAATCCTTTCATTGGATGGGTGTGTTTGTTGGCGCAAGCTGTGGCCAGGTCTGCACACTCGCATGTGCCGGGGCGGTGTGTGTGTGTATGTGTGTGTGTGTGTGTGTGTGTGTGTGTGTGCGCGCGCCTGACCATCATCCAGGCTACAAAAACCAACGACTGTTGTACGTCAGATGCAGTGAGGCAACAAAGGGTGTTGTGTTTGCGCAGGACTCCGGGGCGGAGAAGCGGCCGGGCGCGGCGGGGGCGGGTCCCCCGGCGGCTCGGCGCTCCCTCTCCCCGGGGAGCAAGCAGGTTCCCCGGCGGCGTGGTGCTCCATCTCCCTGGGAAAGCGGGCAGGTCCCCTGGCAGTGCGGCGCTCCCTCTCCCTGGGAAAGCGGGCGGGTCCCCTGGCACCTCTCCTCGGGAGAGCAGGCGGGTCCCCTGGCAGCTCGGTGCTCCCTCTCCCAGGGAAAGTGAGTGGGTCCCCTGGTGATGCCGTGCTCCCTTTCCCCGGGAGAGCGGGCGGGTCCCCCAGTGGTGCAGTGCTCTTTCTCCCTGGGAGAGCGGGCAGGTCCCCGGCAGTGCAGCGCTCTTTCTCCCTGGGAGAGCGGGCGGGTCCCCCAGTGGTGCAGCGCTCTTTCTCCCTGGGAGAGCGGGCAGGTCCCCCGGCGGTGCAGCGCTCTTTCTCCCTGGGAGAGCGGGCAGGTCCCCCAGTGGTGCAGCTCTCTTTCTCCCTGGGAGAGCGGGTGGGTCCCCTGGTGGCTCGATGCTCCCTCTCCCAGGGAAAGTGAGTGGGTCCCCTGGTGATGCCGTGCTCCCTTTCCCCGGGAGAGCGGGCAGGTCCCCCAGTGGTGCAGCGCTCTTTCTCCCTGGGAGAGCGGGCGGGTCCCCCAGTGGTGCAACGCTCTTTCTCCCTGGGAGAGCGGGCGGGTCCCCCAGTGGTGCAGCGCTCTTTCTCCCTGGGAGAGCGGGCAGGTCCCCCAGTGGTGCAGCGCTCTTTCTCCCTGGGAGAGCCGGCGGGTCCCCCAGTGGTGCAGCGCTCTTTCTCCTCGGGAGAGCGGGTGGGTCCCCTGGCGGCTCGATGCTCCCTCTCCCAGGGAAAGTGAGTGGGTCCCCTGGTGACGCCGTGCTCCCTTTCCCCGGGAGAGCGGGCAGGTCCCCCAGTGGTGCAGCGCTCTTTCTCCCTGGGAGAGCGGGCGGGTCCCCCGGCGGCACGGCGCTCCCTCTCCCCAGGAGAGCGGCCGCTGGAGCGAGAGGGCAGCACCAAACCGAAGGTGCGGTTGTTGTCGAGGGTCCGTGTGTTCAGTCAAGAAGAAACGTAAACTTTGTTCTGTTCTGTTCTGCACCCCTATCGCCCGTGCCTTGAAACTTGCTCAGGAACGAAAAATATTCACGTTTGCAAGTTGAAGTGATTGATTTCACGCGTTCTGCACGGAACGGAACAGACTGATTTACGTGTACGTTTTGCAGGGAGCTGCACCGCAGGACCTGTCGGACATCTCCGTGCCTCCGGCTCCCGCACCAGAGCAGGCCAGTGCCAAAAGGTCAGCAGGGTCAAACTTTGGTTCGCGCATGTGTGTGTGTGTGTGTGTGTGTGTGTGTGTGTGTGTGTGTGTAGGTGTGTGTTTGTGTGTGTGTGTGTGTGTTTGAAACGAGTTTTTTTTGGTTGAATGCGTATTAGTGAAGGGCAAACAATCAAGTGTTGACCCGCTGGGACCAGAAGCGCCTTTGGTCAGATTTTGATTTGCGGAGTTCTCATGTTGCATCGTTTTCCAGCAAATCAAGTAAAGACGCGGATGACGTGGGTAAAGACGATTCGCAGGACCTGGACTCGATCCCCCCGCCGCCCGGCCCGGGACCCGGGTCCGCGTCGCGACACGACGCCGAGCCAGACGCCGCCAAGGACGTGAGTGTCAAACGAGATGTGTGAGACGCTGCGTCCTTGTTTTCTGTTGCGACCATGTCGTACAACACGCTGCACAGACCCCAAAAGTCTTCCAGACTATGTGTTGGAAAGAGACAAGATGGAGAGAAGAGCATTGGCAGAACCTTGACCTCGTAACGCCCATGACTTGCACACACTGCGCAACGCGTTTCTCTCATTGAGTGCGCGATCCATTGCGCGGGTTGAGCGCTGACACGTGCTTCGTTGTTCCCGTCCGGCAGGTGGAGTCGCGGTCACGCACGCAGAGCTCCAGCGTCGACAGCAGCAGCGATTCGAGCAGCTCGGACGGCGACGATGACGTCACCGACTCTGACGACGAGCCGCCGCCGCCACCACCGCCGCCGCCGCCGGGAAAACCCGACGCCGCCCGACGCAGGTCCGAGTCGAGTGCCGAAGAGAAGCAGCCGCCTGCCAAGAAAAACAGGTGGAATTCCGTTTCTCAACTGAGCGCCTCTTCACTTGTAAGTGCGAATCTGACCCTCTTTTGGTTTCGACTCTGGGTAAAACCAAAACACGCACGAGTTGTTGGTTTTATCGCTTCTCGCGCTTCAGGTTGTGCATCATCTGTTGTGTACTGCAGGTGGGACGTTCAGGCGACAGAGGGAGACGCCGACGAGAAGGACGAAGACGCCAAGCAAGAAGAGAAGAGCCAAGACAAAGAAGAGGAGTCCACAACTCACAAAGAAACCACAACAGAAAGCGAGAAAATTGAGAAGCCAAAAGGTATGGCAGTTGTGCACGTCTATTGTCTTCACACTGGATGTATCTGGGCCAAACGTACGATGAAGAATTGGTGATCGTCTGAGGTTAGATTTTCACACTGGAAGCGCCACACGACCACTCCGGTGTCGCTCGTTAACAAGAACAGGCGCTGCTGACGACACAGTGCGAACTTGACCTGCGCGATCTCTCTTACCGTCGATGTTTTGTGCACTGTCCTGTGATTGCAGACTCGGCCGAATCAGAATCGAAACGAGACGCGAGCCGATCACGATCCAAATCCAAGAGCCCGAAGCCAGAGGACGCCAAGCGCGGGAGCGGCGGCGGGCGGAGCGCTGAGCGGCGGCGCAGCAGCCCGGGGCGCCGCAGGAGCCGCAGCCGCAGCCGGTCCACGGGGCGCCGGGGCGGGGGCCGCTCCCGCTCCCGGTCGGGCGGGGGACGCCGGCGGCGTGACCGCAGCGACAGCAGGGACAGGCGCCGGAGAGACCGGAGGTGAGAGCAGGAGGGGAGTTGCACCCACTGCAGTGGGTTCGGGAATGAGCAATGCTGGCGTTGAGATTTGGTTGAAATTGAAAATGAGGAACAGGTTGGTGATCAGATCGGGTCTGAGCAACGACTTCGTGTTTTGTGTGGGGCAACTAACACAGAGTGGCGGGTCTCTGCCGAGCGCGTGTGAAATTTTTGCTCAAAGCCCATTTCTCCACGGTGCGAGAATGCGTAATATCAAACGAGACACGAAACCTGAAGTTGACTGGCGCACGCAAACCGAACCGTCTTTCTTTGCAGGCGTTCCCGCTCGCGCAGCCGGTCTCCACGGAGACGCCCGTCGCCCCGGAGACGCCGCAGTCCGTCGCCGCGCAGGCGCAGATCCAGGTGCGGCAAAATCAAACTTGTCCCAAAATGCTGACGTCAAAACGTGGAGCTAGGAGCATGCGCGTTGCTTGCTTGTTTGTACTTGTCACGGGATTAGATCGGCACGCACGTGTCACCGTCGTTGACGCTTGTTGACTGAGCGAAAATATTATTCTATTTCAGATCTGATAGTCGGGACCGAGGTCGACGACGCCGGTCACGCAGTCGGTCGAGGAGCCGGTCGGCCAAGCGCCGCCAGCGCTCGCGCAGTCGCTCTCCGCGCAAAGCCCGCTCCAGGTGACGTGACGCTTTTGTTGCAATCCGACATTCATTGAATTGCTTTTCAAGTGGACACTAGTCGTCCAAGCGCGAGAGAAACCAAAGCTTTTGAAAGGAGAGCGCAGTTTTTCAGCCGGTCACATGTTGATCCCGACAGTAGAGAAATCTTACTGACGTCCGTCTCTTTTTTCAGGCGTCGTTCGAGAAGCAAGAGCCGATCTCGTTCGAGATCTCGCAGGAGACGCTCGCGATCCAGCTCTTAGCCACGTTCCGAACAGCCCAAGCCGGTGCGCACAGAACCCCGCGGGAACAAAGTTGTTGTGATAAACTTGCTCACGTGGTCGATTCCTCTGCTGTGTTTTTTCATAGTTCGTAGTTGTTGGTTCTGTACGGTTGTAGGGGCTGTTGCCGCGTACGTCGAGCACAACAAGTTTATTCCACTTGATTGAATCCAGTCAGAATCTGTTTCAAAATCATGTTTTCCACGCGCAAGGAAGGACAGTGCCGAATTTATCTGTGCAACAACAGCGATTGTTCTACTCTTGATGTTTGACCCAGTTACTGTATCTGGCCAGTGTCGAATATTCTGTCGTTTTGTTCTGGTTGTTACGAAATAACGGATGCACTCTCTTCAGGAAAGCTTTTTCTTCTGACAGCAGCGCGGTCTGAATGTGTTTTTCTGTGCAGCAGACTCGTTTTGCGCTGGTATCGTTCAAACTCGCTTGTCACAAGGACACTTGAGACTAATAAACGTGAAAACAGTTCGTCACAATTTCTTTTAAGCAAGAAACAATCAACAACGCTGTGCAATTGTGTCAGCAACCGCAAGGAAAGCTCATTGCACGACTTCTGTCCTGGGGAACCCTGTCGGGATAACTGCGTTTCACCACCTGATATTTGGACAAAACCTCGCAGGTTTTTCTCACCAGTTTGCAAAGGAATAATTTTGAAACAGAGCAAGACAACTGTACAAACAAAAATGAAACTGCACGGTTGCATAAAAATTGCAACTGCTGGCGTTCCAAAAAGCCACAAAGGCTCAAAATATCGTCAGTCGGACTTGTGACACGATCTACACCTCATCAGGCCACTGCCACTGGAGCCCAGTTTGAACAGTGACCGTCATACAGTGCCGCTCTGGCACAGTGCAAAACTGCCGCCACAATTTCCGACTGGAACAGCTTCCGCCATGGTCGCGAGTGCCGTCAGTCGCCTTCTCAAAGCGGTCCACGCTCTTTTTGGAAATGTTTGAGATTTACATGCTATTTGAAAGAGGCAGAACGACTTCCTCGCCCCCAGTTCACACCGCACGGCCGCAGCTTCCTCTGGCGTACAACCAGCTGATATACATGTACAGGAAGCACCAGAGACAGATAGATCTGGATGCACGGGTACAGTGTGAACTGAGAATGAGGGTCGGCTGCGTTCGACTGCGCGCTCCAGTGCAGTGCGGTTGCGGTAGGCTTGTCGAACACAGCCGCGGAGAGACGAAGGAACGGACGGCACGGTGGCGCCACCGGGTGGGTTTACGAGGATCACGTGACGCGCAGCTCCTTGGCCCAGAGCGGCGGCTTGGCGTCGTATGACGTCTGGCTCTGGAAGCTGCATGCTGCCCCGCTCTCTTCTGTGAAAAACAAAACAAAACACAGCCACTTCTGAAGCCCTTGTGAGAAAATGAATCGGGGTTTGTATAACTTGTTTGGATGTCAGCAGACTGTTCTCATTGGAGTGAAAACGATATGATTTTGATTAACTTTCAACACAGTCAACACATGTTTGGTTGAAAACGACAGTTGGGCAAGAGCGGAAGACACACAATGGGGTTTCACGGGGTTGTGAGGAGCCACCACTCACCGGTGACGGCGTCGCTGCTGCGCGCGGCGGCGGCGTCGCGCGTCTCCCCCAGGTGCGCATGCGCCGTCTCGCTGAAGGGATTCTCGAGCAGCCGCAGCACGCGCCGCACCTCGGAGAAGTCGCCCTTCTCCGCCGCCTCGATCGCGTTCTGCGCGATGTAGTTCCGCAAGATAAACCTGTAACAAACAGCCACAGGTCTTGGTGAGCAGTCACGTGTCAAGAGACGTCACGAAGATCGTTGACGCAGAAAAATAACTCTAAATGGCAAAACGTGGGTGCGTCTTCGACAACTGGCAGCAAGACTTGTGAACTCTCAATGTCAATGTCAATGTCAGCCTCTCGTCTGAAAGGCTTTCCTTCCAAGACACAAGTTCCAAATGGGACTAAGCAGCACGCACTTAGGGTTGTGTTTGTTCATGGTGTGAGCGCGCGTCTCGCTGGCGGTCAGCACGTCGTCGAGTCCGTCCGCCTCGCGCCGCAGCCGCGCCACGTAACGCGCGAGCCACGCCGTCCACGCCTCCCGGTCCGTCGCCGCCTTCTCCTCAGGCTTCAGCTTCTACGCGCACAAACAACCGACAATGTTACTTTTGGATTTGGCATCATCAAAAACTATGCGAGTGTGTGCCGGCTTGGTACTGTGCAGATCAAGTAGCATCAGCTTCAACAGCAGCAGCTGCAACAGCGTCGTAACAATGCAACAGCTGCAGAAGCAGCAGCCGCAGCCACAACAGCAGCAGCTGCAACAGCAGCAGCGGCAACAGCAGCAGCGGTGGCGGTGGCGTTACCTTGAGCTCCTTGTGCTTCTCGATGCGCTCGAGCTCCCGCTGCACCTGACTGAAGCCGCCGCCCATCGCCGACAGCAGCTCCGGGTTCATCTGCATCAGCATCACGAACATGTTCAGCTGCCTGCAACCATCACAAACCACCCTGCGTCACAGTCACATCACACGTGCACCTCATTCACAAAACCCTTCCTTGGCTTCTGGTCGAATTCTCCGTCAGAATGAGCAGGCGATCTCGCTTGTGTTCTTCTGATGCACCAGAGACATTGACACGAGATTGACATTTGTTTTCAAATAAAACAAGGACAATCGGCTGAAATTTGCTGAACCGAAGCAAGCACAATTGCAAAATTTGGGATCAGGAAAATGTTCTGTCTGTTCTGAAACGAGTTTTCCCTGAGAGTGGAACACTGGGCGCACCTGGGGTCCATTTTGGGCGCACTTGTCTTGAGCAGCTCCTCGAGGCTGCAGCACTGGCTCAGCACGTACTTGCTCACCTCCATCACCTGCCAACAGAGAGGTTCGTCAAGTCTCGTTTGCAAAATCGAGGACCAGATGTGTGTGTGTGCGGCATGACACGAGTTGGGTTCTTGAAATCCAACGACTCTCAGATTCTTGATCACACGGGCTGGATTCATCCGGCACGACGTACTCAGAATGTTCAGCATGAAGCTGCCGTATTCACCCACGTAAAGTCGCACCCAAGCACAAGACGTACCCCAACTTTTCGATTTTCCAATTTCAAGGTCCAATCCATCACAACTGGTGGGACTGGGACCATTGTGTGTCCCCAACAAGTAGTACAAAATTCCCATTCACGAATGACACAACCACAACCCATGCCAGACAAACCGCTACTTTTGATGCTTTTCTGGAGGGAAAAAGGTGCCGTCTCATACACAGGTGGTTACGGCAAGTATACGGCAAGTAGTACTTGTGCGACTTTGCCAACCAACATCAGTTCTGTGGAACACAGAACACACCTATAGGTGGGCCTGTTGGGTGCCCTCGGAGCACGTGAGGCACAGAAAGTGAAAACGCCAATGACACGGCGGCGTCTCACCTTCTCGTCGAACTGCGCATGCCCCGGGAGCGGGATGCGACTCAGGCAGCGGAACGTGTTGGTAAAATCCGCCCCCGTCTCCGCCATCGTCTCCAACAGCGACTCCACCAGTTTCCTCACAAGGGGAAATGTGCAAGTTTCGCGCAGTGTTGCAAAAAAAAGTTGGAAGTGACGTACAATGCCAATTACTGGTGCAGACTGTGCACTTCTTGGTCGATATTAGAAGCGACTCACTTGTCCTCAGCATCTTGTTTGTTCAACAATCCGAGCTGGAAATAACAGAAAACAGAGCAGTGTTACTCTGCATATCCCTGAAGCAACAGCGAACCAATTCTGCAGGAAAAACTTATGCTAATACGCACAGGCGCACGTACACACACAAACGCACACACACAAATGCACACACACGCACGCACACACACGCGCGCACACACACACACACAAACGCACACCCACTCACACATGCACACACAGAAATGCACGCACACGCACGCACACAAATGCACACCCCCTCACACACACGCACACACACACACACACACACACACACACACACACACACCCACACACACAACCTTCAACCCTCAGCCCAGTGCCCGGTTCTCCTCACCTTGAGCCGCATCTTCTCCAGGTAGAACTTGTCGAACTCGGCGTCGAACAGCTCGTCGAGCGCCGGCCTCGACACGTCCGTCGGGAGCAGCGGGTGCAGCGCCTCGCCCAGCTTCCCGCAGTTCCACTTACAGATCTCCGGCTGCTTCTCGTACGTGTACCGACCCCCGTCATCTGCAACAGGGAAGTCGCGGTTCGCAACAAGCACCGTGAGGTTTGGTGCCATGTCGGTAAGGCCCGTTTTCAGTGTGTGTTAGTAGGGCGGGGGGGAGGGCTTCTTCCGGTTGTTTCGCCCAAGTTTCTGCACATGCCATCAGTGTTTGAACAAGTTTCACCTCAAGTTCACGCAGTGGGAAAAAATCTCCAAACTCACATGTCCAAACCCTCGCACAAAATGGAGGCTCCGACAAAATGTCTTTTGGCGCTTGACTGACGTCAAGCTGCACGCATTGGAGCTGAATTTTTGAGCGAACCACGCGCCGCACCTGATCCGTTGCAGATGAACCCGGGGTCGAAGTTGTCGATGAATCCGTAGGGCCCGTAGTCGATGGTGAGCCCGACGATGCTCATGTTGTCCGTGTTCAGCACCCTGCGCGGGAAGCGTCTCAACGATGTGGTCAGAGAGTCACCAGAAGCGTTCCGGAGACGGTGCATTCCAATGAAGTGGTTTGTGTGGGAAACTGCGAGGGTGACGTGACCTTACACCGACCAAAACGTCAATGATATCGCGAACACGTTTCGGACGGCAAAAATGAACTACCCCTCGTGCGTGACCAGGAATCACAAAGGTAGGGTTCGATTTGCCATTCCGTCCTTCCGTTACAATTCCCGAATGGCCCTTCTGTCCTGGAGTGGAATGGCCAAGATGAATCCAGAATGACCAGAATTGCACAAATCCTGTCCTGTTTGGTGCAAATTCCGGATTGGCGGCAGGGAAAATCGAACACGCCCTCAGTGGGGTAAAAGAACAGCGGTTCTGACCCGTGGCACCAGCCGACGGCCTGCCACTGCACGACGAGGCGCGCGGTGCGGCGCACGATCTCCCTGTAGAACTCGAGGTACATCGCCTGCCGGTCCGACTCGTGCGCCTCCCAAATCTGAAACAGACCCAGGCTTTTGTTTTCGGCACAAAACTTTGGCAGGTCAGAATTTTTGTGCTCCCTTCAAAGGCCTTTTCCACGCTGGAGCGTGACAGCTGAAATGGGCGCAGCGTCACCGAGTCCCAACTTGAAGCCACAAAGGGCGCAACCAGTGCACAAGCCTCACGTCTAGTTTACCTGGGGGTAGAAGACTTTGATGACGTATTCGAGGAGCTGTTTGCGCAGCTCGTTGTTGCCGGTGCTCGGCCCCTTCCTCCCGGTCTCCGTGTCGACTCCCTTGAAAATCTCGAACGAGCCAAACCTGCGTGAAAGGCGGACAGATGCAGACAACTTCTGAGAAACTTGATCTCTGCTTAGACTCCACGGATTTTTTACGTCGCACAAGCAACACCAACCAAGAAGGTTTCTGCCATTCTGATCTCTTGTGCTCAGTTTCATTGCTTTCGCGAATGTGTTCCAATAGCGTGCAGGTAACAATTTCGAGGTCAGAAATCTTTCTCTCCCACGTGTCCTCACCGGATGAAGGTTGGAGCGATTCGCAGTATCACAGTGCACTTCTCGTTGATGGGGTTCCCGCTGTAGAAAATGTCCCTGACGACCGTCGACTGAGACGTGACGCACGAACCTGCTCGTGTCGTAGGGATTCCCAGGTGAAACATTGCCTGAAACACACCACAAATTTCTCCGATACTGTTTTGCGTGCGGAGTACTTCGTGACAAATGTGCTTTCCGCCACAAAAAGTCAGTTGATAGAGCACTCATTGCGGGCAGAATTTACATCTGGTTGTGACAATGGTGTGTGGTGTATGTGCGTGTGTGTGCACGTATATGTGCACGTGTGTGTACGTGTATGTATGTGTGTGTGTGTGTGTGTGTATGTGTACGTGCGTGCAGAGCCCACCTCGCTGCAGAGGAACTCTCTGATGGAGGACCTCAGCACTTTGCGGCCGTCCGCGGAGCGCGAGTAGGGCGTCAGCCCGGCGCCTTTGAACTGGATCTCCCACCTCTCGCCCGCCTTGTTCACAACCTCACCCAAATACCTGCAACCAAGCATAAGTTTAGACGCGAATCACACAAGCAAGACTTGATCGTGACAAAACTGCCAAACAGCTGGAACCACATGTGACAATTCGCAGTTGGATAAACTTCCGCTTTGCTCGCTGTTTTGATGCAGGAATTATGGAATCTGTGTAATTGACAGCGATTTGTGCTTTGTCCCTCCAAAAATCAACGGAGCCTTTCACACAAGGAATCAAGGCCTGAAACATCCTGGGTGGTCCAAGCCTTACATTGCAGCGCCGTCTCCGAGTTGTCCGGCGAAGTGACCGAACTGGTGCCCGCAGTAGCAGTGCGCAGCCGGCTCAGCGCCCGGAATCGCCTGGTTCCCGCCCAGGAACTCGGCGAAGTCTGCCCGTGCGCACTCTGACTCGGGCAGGTCCAGCAGCTGAGGGCAGAAACGATTCAATCACCACAGATTAACACACCAACTGCAACACGCTCATTCTGATAGACGTGGCAATTTCTTGATTTTTTACCTGCATTGCTTGCGCCGCATATGCGACGGTCTCGGGTTTCTTCAGCGGGGTCGGTTTGACCCGAGAGAAGCACGCCCCCGACACCTGACGAGTGTAGTTCTCTTGTTCGGGGTCGATCGGAAGAACCCGCAGGGCCAGGTTGTCAAAGTTCAGCGTTTCTAGGGTCGCCATCTCAGCGTATTTTGGCTTCGGAGGTTTCACAGTCCACAGTGCAGATGCACTGAACGCTGCTCTGCAGGTGAATCCATGCACCAAGACTTGGGACCTCGCGTTCCCCAGGGTTACGTAGAGTCTAGATCTAAAGAATTCAACAGCTCCACACAGCGTCAGTTGAAGTGACACGTACAAATTCACAAACTCAAATAATTCCTGTTCTCGTTGAAATGGTTTGGACTTTGTTATTTTCCTTCTGAAGTGCAATTTTTACTTCCAAAGCTGTCAAGTAGCCTTTCTCCTTTCTCCCTGAAAATGGCCTTTGCACAATCGTCTGCTTGGAACGTCCATGTCCAGAGAAAATGTTGATCTCTATAACATTGCACCAACCCGACAACCTTGAAGTTTCGATGGAATACACAAAGCAGTTTTGTGAGGAATAAGTGCCGAAGAAACTCACTGAAGATTTGCTTCGAAGTGTTTTTTTTTCGCCGAGTGTTGTGCAGCAATGATGAAACTGTCATAAACTGACCTCAGTCAGACCTGTCGGTCTCAGTCCGCACGCCACACAATCTCATCCTCACAAGATGACGACTCGTTTTGATTTATTGTGCAGTTTTGCATGTACAGCAGCACAAGCGTCGCAAGACTTAAAAACAGTCACTGATAAAAGGTTAAAACAGCCAGCGTTCTTCATTGTCCACGCTCACTTCCCCCATTTGTTCCGTCAGACTTTCAATGACACTGTCGTCTGCAAAAGAAACAACGAACGTTCACAGAAAAGGTGCAAAGTCTGAGAGAATGGTGAGGTATTTGAGAAGATCCTGCACCCTGCTGACATCTTGGACGCCATTTGGTGATGCACGTTGCGAACACAGTTTGCAGTTTGTGCGCAAGAACATTGTGCGCACGGGACAGACTCCCCCCCCCCCGGGGTGGGGGAAACGACACCGGCCGCTGTCGGCAGACGTGACGCACCTGGCGCGAGGTTGGAGACGTCGGTGATGGGCGACACGGGCTTCAGCAGGTCCGGGAGACTCTCGGCCGCCGACTTGCGCCGCACCTGCCGCAGGAAGGCGTGCTGCAGCAGCACCGCCGCCGACGGCCTGAAACAGCCGCACAGTGCGGTGAGGGCTGGGTACGTCAGGCGCACCCGCACAGTGGGGTGAGAGCTGGGTACGTCATGCGCACCCGCACAGTGAGGTGAGAGCTGGGTACGTCATGCGCACCCGCACAGTGGGGT
>JAAUXT010053924.1_pt1 | contig 35265 bp, 38 predicted proteins | sample 7278171 | NCBI WGS metagenome assembly JAAUXT01 (sample SAMN14350112, study PRJNA611818) | marine sediment metagenome | isolation source: surface marine sediment (1.8m) | place: French Polynesia: Moorea | collected 2018-08 | reverse complement strand
TGGCAGTGAAGACCAAGGGACTGTCTTCATGGAAAACCAAAATGAAAATTTTCGGTCGAGCGGTTCACCAGAAATCGCTAAACAACGGTTCTTTAAATAACATGCCTCGTAGTTGTGTTTTTCAGCTGACTGTCGTTTTCAGGAGCCGGGGGTTCAGGGCTCTCGGGTTCCAGCTCCAAACAAGGGAATGAGCGTTGCTGCATTTCGGTGTCTCTCTGAGATTCTGCGGGATCATACATCTCGATCGTGCGTGCAGCCATAGAAGCCCGTGTCATCTCTAATCACCCTCACCTCTCGCCTTTTTATTTTGCGGGCCTCGGTGTCAGCCGGAATTTACGCCGCTGACATTTCACACCCAGCGTCGTGTAATACGAGAATCGCGTGTGTGCAGGTAATAGACTCGCGACATTACCTCAGTTTGCCTGCACACACCATCAAAAATAGGCCGTACCAAAAAATATTGGCACTGACGTTATCTGGTGGTTTTGCCAAAAATGGTCAAACATTGATAAGGTAAAATCATGCAAATGCTAATTGTATCAGAATCACGCGAAAGTCAGAAAACAGAATCCGGTGGACAGAATATGTGACCAACAAAGAACCTGTGTGTGGACGGGAGTGAGGTGAAAGGTGTGGGATCACAAAAGTTTCCACAGTGCCCTGTGTATTTCCCAGACAAGTGCTCGGAAACGCAGTTATTTCCCTTTATTATTTCGCGGAAAAGTGAGTATCCAGAATGAATTTCACGCAGGTCAACAAACCATTCTCACACAAGAACGTGTTTCACGAGTTGCGAGGGGCATCAACGCAGAAGCGCCTTGTCATTGTGATTGTTGTCATATATCAGTCGCGAATCCAGAATTGCGGTGTCTGCAGAAAACCATTTTTCCCTTTGGCCAAAAACCTCGCAGGAAATATTTTGAAAAATGAAACAAAGCTCGAGTTCTTGAGCGTTTTCCAAGGACGTCTTCAAACAAAGCAAGGTGAATTTCCAATTCCTGCCGTGTCAAGGGAAATTGAAACTGTGGAATAGTAAACCATGAAAGCAGAGAAACAGATGCAAATGAGGCTCTGCGAAGGTGCGGTCGGAATCCCAGCCATACACCGTCAGAACAGAGACGCTTCCATTCCAGATCATCAAGCAAACTGTGGCCGAATCTGCTTTTCAAAGCTCTGCAAAATTTGCTGGTTCGGAGCAAAACCAAGCTGCCCGCTCTTCAGTTGCACGCCAATATCGTTCAAAGCACCTGCATGTCTCTGAGGCTTCTTCTGAGCTTGAACGAGAGAAGTCCGAATGGAAGTTAAAGGGCCTGTGAAAGGAAGATTGGAGTGGCTTCTGGAGCAATTTCACAGTGCGCACTTGTTGGCCCTTAGGTGCATGCAACACCTTGACTCATCTGCATAAGGTAATAAGAAAACAATTTTTATTTCCTTCTGTTGCTCACAAAGTGCAAGAGTTTTATTGTCACGGGGTGAAGCTGGACGCATGTTCGGGATGACTTTCACTGTTGGACACTTGGTGCCAGCAAATGGGTCTGCTGAGACCAAACGCGAAGGAAATATGTCGTTGGTCGATGCCGTGTGCCCGGCGCATGCATGCGCGCCAAGCAGTGAAGGAAGCAATTTTGCCAGCAAAACGTCAGGGAGGAAGAAATTGTGAAAGTCACCTTTTTCGTGAAGGGGCGAAATGTTGAATGCACTCTGAATGTGAATGAACGCTGCTCGTCACGTGACCTTTACGTGAGGTGTTCTCGTGCCTTATTCCACCGGTGACATTTACGTGCAGCTCGACGCTGCTTCGTCACATAAAACCCAGGAGAGTGCACACGTAACTGTCCGGTTCACAGCCAGTGCTCTCGGTGCATGCACATTTCAGCAACCATAATCTGAATGGTCACCGAATTCCGAACGACAGAACTGGTCTTTGTTTCCTGTTTTGCTTGATCTTGAACGTGTGTTGTTTGGCGACTGTTTCTGTTTTTTGTGTCTTGTGTCCGGCTGACGCAACTCAAGCAAAAAATTCAAGTGACGACAAACATTGCTTTCGCGATCTACATTTTCAACGACAACAGCTTTGCGTGTGCGGATAATAATGTGCGAAGGCGCAATGGTGGGATCGGGACATTTCCTCATCTCTCAGCTCAGTCATCGCGTCTCATGATGGACGACGGCGTCCCTGTTCGGAGTGGCTACGTCCACTGACTGACCCGGCCGGGCGACGCGTCGTCACGTCACGTCACGTCACGCCGACCCGACGCCCGGTGAAGGTCACGTCACTTCCGCCGACGTGACGCGACGGTGGTTTGATTCTTGGTCAAGAGTCGGGTCGATCATTTGGGGCTGGGCACTTGCGTCCACGCTTACGTGGATGACGTGATCGTTGGTCAACAGAAACTCTTTCGTTGTCAAAAATTCACTCTGTATACTCAATCTAAACCGTGTGTTTTTTCTTCTGCTTGCAGGTAGGTGACGCAGAAATCTCGAAACCTTTGAAGATGTCGTGAGTATGAATCCTTTTTGGAAAATTGCTCACAGGGCAAAGATCTTTGATACAATTTGCGCAGAAATGTTTTGCTCTTCCCCTTTCCTTATCTATGGCGCTGTTTTGACGTTCTGGCCACATCCACATTGGCTTTCCTCTCGTGCACTCATCCCTCCAAGAAATCTGCCAAATGTGGCAGATTTTCCTTATTTGGCAGCAATATTAAGGTGGTGCACATTGCAGCACTTGTCATAAGGCGGCGTATTATTCACAATTCAGGTGTTGTGCAGCTTGGTAAATGGTCCCCCAGCGTGGCATTTGTCAGGCGGTAATTATGACGCAGCCCCCAATAGAGGGTCGTATCGCGGGGGCTTGAGACTGACCAGATCCCCAGCACTGATAGCTCTCCGCTCCTGCACATGGGGTTCTTCCTTCTTCTGTGCGCCGCAGCGCAAACATTCCTTTTATTGGACAGGAATAACGGAGTCAATTCCCTGCACAAAGAAAAGCCGCGCACGCACACAGCACCGCGCCGCTTGACCCGATGTCCACAGACAGTGACATTTGCCCCGTAACGATGGGTTGGTTTGGGGATCCACTGTCGTTTGCTGCTTCGTAAGTTTCTGAAAGCAAGGAGTTTTTGGTATTTTTGTTTCATGTTTCTTTTTTCGTGTCTGATGAGTGTGTGTGTGTGTGTGTGTGTGTGTGTGTGTGTGTGCGCGTCGTGACTTCTGCGCGCTTTCGTTAACGTACAATACACCATCAATTCTGTTGTTGAACTCTTGTTCCAACAAACAAAGGAAGCCACAGTGACAAAAGCAATTGGTCACAGACACCCAACTTCACACCAAAACAGGATGTGGGCTGCTGCAGCGCGTCCCATGTTTCGGGAGGAGGGTCGGTGGAATCGAACGCACATACCTGATCTCATTGATCAGTGATTAATCTCCCGTCGGACTGCGCTTCTTGAAATCCTCCCCGCATCAGCTGAGTCATCCTCATTCCAGAAAAATTCCGACTCTTTCGAGAGATACACCCAGATGATACGTTTTGGGTAAAGTGTCCATTTGAGGATCCCAGTCAATATCTGGATTCCTTCCGCGGGCATTTCCTGCATTTTCACTGATGAGCTGTCGTTTTCCACTCATAATTCAACGCAATTATTTCAAACGAGCCTCAGTTGATTGTGGGTGGTATCAGGTTGGAGATTCTGTGTGATTTCTGGTGCCGAAAATACTGAGCTCCAAGGTTTGTTCACAATGGATCAAATCCTGCGCACTTTTCACGGGATGAGTTTTCGAAAATGAGTCACTCGATTGAATCCACTCGGAGAGAAGAATAATTTCTCTCCTGGGTAATCACTCGCTATTGATGAATGTTTGGATTCATATCTGTTCAGGTACGGCAAACAAACCAGACACACTCTCGTTCTGCACACTAATTAACTAAAAGGTAATACCTCATTAAGATATCGTCTTTCAGAGCAGTTGGGATGCACTTCTGACTCAAGTGCTTTGGGGACTTCGCAAACACACTGTGCTGTGCAGAAAATGCGACGTTTTGTATTCACTGTAGCCATTTGACATCTGTGCAATTTTGCTCACAAAATATTGGAACAATTCTTTTGGAGAGTCGAAATGGAAGGATACACCTGGTTGCCTGCAAAAGGGTTGGACCAAAAACGAGGCACAATCCGGTTTTGTGCTGCTGAGTATTTGTTATTTTCAGTTCAGAGATACACCGACTCGATCGATCGTAACGTTCACGACGAAAGCTCGCAATTGAAACAATCTCATTTGATCTGGGGAGAGTGAGTAATCGGACACAGTGAAACAAACTCAGAAAATGTTTCAATCTGACTCGTACGCCAGGTTGTTGACCTAGTGATCAGTACCTGTTTGATCATTCCAGAAGAAAAGTTTTGTTTTCGCGGCATACCACTGTCGTGGAGAAAAAATTTTCCTTGGAACACCTCTGACATTCTTAACCTTCACCACAAAGACAAGAATCCATGCATTGGATTTTACAGTTGAACAGATTTAACCCAAAATGGCTCACGGAAAATGTTCCCCGGTGGATTCACCTGATTGTGTCTGCGTGGGGACAGCAATTAACTCTGCCAGGTAATCCACACCGCGGACTGTAATTTTCCGAACAGGTGGCATTCAGACCCGATGAAAAGATGAAAGTAAAACACTTTGGGGATGAACCAGATTAAAGGGGATTATCTGTATTTAATCTGTTTAGATTTCATTCAGAGCATCAGTGATCAGCGCTGACTCTTGACCTTCTCTAAATATTAATAAATGTTTCCTTTGATTGAGAAATGTATTTCAGAGATTAATTTAAATTTCACTCTATCATTTACGAAAAATATTTTGAAGTCCTGATGGTGTTTAAATGGGCAGTTGCGTCGTTTAATTATGGAAGGTAGAAATAGTTGTCACATTCAGTACGAGATGTGGTGTTGATAATGTGCAGATTCACTGACTTGAAAGCCACAATGAAAGACTTGGGCAGATTCTAATTGAAAGGTGCAGGACGCAGCAAAATGATCGGGTGCGGCGCCGCACCTTTCAGAGCCACCTGCGAATCACGCTCCGCAAACAGCCGTTTTGTGACGAGACTCACCTTGCTCAGCGCGTTCATTTATCTCGCACAGAAAATTGCAATGCAACAGAATGTGAAGACCGTGGTTGAGATTTTTTACTGCTTGAATTGGAAATTCTTGGTGCGTTGCGTTGCGAACCGAACGATCAACTAGGAGCGCAAACGACTTTCTCCGCTTCCATTGACAAAAAAAGTCAAAGTAAAATTTCAAGGCTGGGAAATGAGGGAGACAAAGAAGCTGGAATGGCTGAGTACACGTAGTAACAAATAGGCGAGATTAAAGGATGGAGGCATGTTCATTAAGTTGTATAAATATTGGCGTCGTTACGGCGACTGGGAAACTGATGATCGCTCATATTTGTGCATCAATTACCGCGTCGCTTTCATGTGCGAGAGAGAGGCAGCTTCGTTCTAATTCCGTCCCACTCGGCGAGTCCCACGTGCTGCAGTTGTGAAGACGTTGCGTTGTTGTCAAGGGATCTTGCACTGAAGGCTTGTTTTGACACAGGTCGCTGCATCTCGTTTGCACTCCGTTTCAGCAGACCGCATTTTACTCCTGATTTTGCAATCAAATTTCAGCTCGTTTGCGGTTGGCACAAGGAAAGAAATGACGCGTTGCAGGCGCTGTTTGTGCACACGGGTTGAGTGCTTCTTTGTGTGCAACGCACCGTTTTCAGTTCGTCAGTCGCGTTGCTTCTTTAGCAAATAACCACGCTTCACCTTTCCATTTGCGTTCCAGGAAGAGACGAATTGCGCTCCTCTTAATTATGGAATCGCACACATAAAACTGAGGCGCATCACCCCCATTAATTTGTTCAATAAACTCGCGCTGAGTTGTTTTCTGAAAAGATTGCACTACAAAGTGGGTAACTGCGATCAAAACAACTGGTCCTCTCCCCCGTACAGGCTCAGGTTTTATTAAAAGCCGTACAAAGCCTGCGCTGTCAAAAGTTGTTTCTGGCACGATCGGCAGTTTCTCAGATGACCACTGATGAAAAAGATGGGGATGTGACCAAGGTGCTTGACCAGCTTCATTTTCGGAAAATAAATCTTGAGCACAAAGCAACCTGAAACCAAAAACGGTCTTGCAAAGTGAACTCGGTGCCCAAACAAATGAAGGGAATGAAACAAAACAACGAAGTTTTGTGTTTTTCGCGTTCCTCCCGTGATTTCACAGGGCGACGCAGGATCAGCGCTGCAGGCAGGGAAAGGTGCAGATTTCTGCAGGCAAAAGAAGGGAAAAAGCAATTAACACACGACTTTGATCAGGGCCAAAATGAGCCCATTGCACTGCAGGCAGTTTGCATTTTATCCCTTTTGTAGATATTTTGAAAGGATACTGCAATGATGCAAAATGGGCACTTTGGGCGTCTTTGTCTGGAAGTGTTGCAATTAGAGATTGTCTCTCCAGGGGAGAGGGGAAGTGACCAAAATGATTGCGAAATGTCACAGAATGTCGAATGTTCCGCAGAAGACCAGACGTTGTCCTTTTTTCTTTCAGTTTCTTTGTGTCATTTATATTTTTGAAAACCGGAGGTCTGCTGGTTCTCGGTTGCACTGAGAAGCTCGGGGATGGTGCAGATATTTGACATCTGTTGACACTGACGCCAAAGACTCAAGTGTCTTTTGGACACAGCATTAAAAGTCACCTGCCTATGTAAAGCAACTGACGTGGAAAAAGATAACTTTTAACCTGGAACAAAAAGAGTCGACGCGGAGTTGTTGTGACGAAAATAATTGAAAGTGAAAGGCATTGTGGCAGCGTATTCACGCCGAGATTTATGGAATCAGAAAAACTCTCAAGCAAAACTAATCAATTTCCGTGAATGAAATGTCACTTTTGTTACCTTGATAGGCTTGGACACAAAGGCCTATAACTCACGAGTGGCTGGTGAAAATGAAAATATTTCAAATGGGGCCTAACGAGTTTGTGCATTCCGTTGAGTAGTTTCCAGGTAACGGTTGTTAATGTGACAGCGCGCACGCACCCAACAAAAACGTGACACGCGCGCGGCGCGCGACCCGCGCCGCAGATGGCTGAGATAGACACGTAAGCCAATGCAGAGGCTTTGTAATAACTCACAGGGAGGAAAAAAGTCAGAAGAAAAGGTAGAAGAAAACTGACAGGCAAGAAATCCACTCCGTCCGTGCCTTTGTTCCGCAAGTGGCAATCGTGTTCTGTGCAACTCCCTCTCCCACCTCCGTTCGCTTCGCTTCACACATGCAGCAGAACAGGCTTTGGAAAGAAAGAAAACATGTATCCAGGAAAGGTGTTTTGATTTCAGAACCTGCAGTTTTGTTGGCACCGAGAGCTTCGGCCGACATCGTGCATCCATGGTGTGGCTCATGATTGTGGTTCAGCTTACCTCATATCTGAGCAGCGAAATTCGTTTTTGAAATTTTGTTTGGACACCACTGCGTGTTTGCTGAACTGGTTGTCGTGTCCGGGGAGATTAGTTTCACAGAAGGGTACAATTGAGATGCCCTCATCTGTGCACACGACGTGATGACTTCGTCCTTTTCCGGCCCCATGCAGGTGTTGCAGGCACTTTCAGACGTGTGCTGAATAGCCCAATGCAGGTCTGTCAATATGTCAAAGGGGAAAATTAATTAAGAAGCCACGCTCCCGCATTTGTTCCTTGACAGATTCTGCTGTTGTTAGTCTCTGACCTTGAGAATAATAACTCCTGACTTGCAGTAATTTGTACATGTACTTTCCTGGCAGTTGATTTCGTCGTGTTGCCAACACAAACATTCAGAATGACTCCACGCGCAGATTGGGCCTCATGTAAAATTCAATTTTGACCACAAAAGCTGGGGTGACCTGCAAGAACTGCACTCGCGCTGTTGTTTGTTGTTTTCAATGGGTTGGAACTGATTTGTTTGCTGGGGAAGGTTCAGTTCTTTGTGCTGAGGTGCTAAGCAATGGAGAGAATAGATTGTGATTGTATCGAGGGTGACCCGGAGTTCAGCGACGTGTTCTTGTCTATGCTTCTGTCTCCAAGGTGCGAAACGTCACACAAATCACAGTCAATACATTTGCACTGCGCTGTGAAACCTTTGTCTGAAATATAACTTTTCAGACTGTTCTTGTCCCGGATGGAAGTCCCAGAGTGTGGAAGTATCTGCGACTGTGTACACACACACACACACACACACACACACACACACACACACACACACACACACACACAACGAGCACCGAAAACGAACCTCTCGGGTGTCCTTGTTAACAAGGTCGCACACACATGGCACAAACTCACGCGCACGCGCACGCTGTTTTTTTTTCACACACACTCACACGCACATGCACACACACACACACACACACACACACACACACACACACACACACACACAGAGGCCCGGCGCGGCTATTTCTCAAGATTTCCTGGGTTGACCCCGAAACACTGGGGTCTGAGTCTCTCTGCTCTATAGCTGACAGTGTGCTCGTCTTTGTGTGCCGTGCGTGACAGCGCAGGTTCGCAGGGGCCCGAGTTGCGCACGAGCCTCACACACTTCAGGCTTCGGTGCAAAACAATTGGATTAGTGACAAGCAGATTAGCGTGGAGCTGACAATGCGTGCGAGGCGCCGCTCACAACTCGCTGACCATCACACTGACCACACACAACCTGGTCAACCCAAAATTGAATTCTGTTCTTGTTTCTGTTGACACAAGGCGCGACCGTTCAGACCATTCGCGGCAAAGTGAAAATGCTACAGAGGTGTCACGCTTCCGATCGCAAGATTATCACAAAGCCTAATTGATCCCCCATGGCAGGTGTACGAGTACATTTTGTCATGAATGTTTTTATTTTGATCCGAACGAGAAGTATTTCAAGTAGTACCAAGAGTTGACAGTGTCTTTTTGTTTTGCAACTGTGGATTCACAACTCTTGTGACTCGACAGTGTCCACCTTGGGCTGTTCTTTGGTTCGTTTATTGCTCAGTTTTGCGGCACTCACAAGTTTTTAAGTTTACAAGTGGTTCAGTTCACTGCGAAGCGTCACCTGCTGTTCCTTTTTCAAAGAAAAAGTGACAGAAAAATGACAACGCGCAGCAGAGTCTACAATTTATTTTCCAAGAAATGAAATTGATATGAAACGGATAGGGGTGCGGAGGGGTGCGGTGACACTGCGCACAGAATCGCAGCAGTTGGTCAGGTATTGTTGCGACGCACCACTTGAGCACACGCCGAGAATTAAACCTCATTAACCTTATGTGTGCCGTACCATTCATCACAGGGCGCAGCGCAGTCGCTCACCTTTCCCTCTCTTTTGTCGCACACCCCTTTGAGTTGTTTCCACGCAGGAGCAAAATAAACATGGACATGTGTAAAAGTTACAGTCTAGTACCTTTAATGGTTTTATTCGAGGTAAATTCAATGATCCACTTGAGTGCGTCAACAACACCGCAAATGTTTGCTTTCAACGAAAGTTCTGTCGTTCTCGGATATTTTTTCAGTGGTCCGTGGCCACTTTTTATGCTGGAGTGGACATGTAAATGTCTCTCGCAAAATAGCACTAATTTCACAGTGTGGCTAATCAATGGTTATAATTAAGTTGAAGGTGTCTTTGATGGTCATGATAAATGTTATGATATTAGCATTAGAAAGTGTTGTGGACAGATGCGCGCATTTTTCACCTGAAGTCCCGCACGCGTGGCGCGCAGATTTTCTGCGCGCGCCTCACAATGCACGCGCGGTGTCCCCTTCACGCGCCAATGGACAATTCTCCATCAAAAAGTGAAAATAAATCAAGAGCGACCGCATCAAAAGAAGCCTCACAATGGTAAAAGTGGATTGGTTGGGAGGAACCGCAAAAAAGTAACAACTGAAAGTGGAGAACACAAAGTGAGCAGGTTGCGGGCTGCATCGTATGAAGATTTGACAGTCTCTTTTGCGAGCCTCCTGCCTTGTTCATCCCAGCATTTCAACTTGTGCCCCGCACAGTTTTTCAATGAGAAAATTCTTTAAAAACGGGGTGGGGAGGGGTTCGTTTTGGACGCAAACTGCGCAAGAACCTGACCTGCACCTGAGGGACCCTGGGAGCTTTTCGCGGTTGACCGCCGATTCTTTGAGGGGTGAAGTGATTTTTCACACATGACTGAATCCTAGTTACACTTATCATCGTGCATTGAGCAAGGTGTCAGGTAAATCTGTGCATCTTGATAAAGGGTCCCAATGAAGGATGCATTTTCAGGAGCTCCCTGCATTATCTGTACAAAAGCCAGTGCAACACCTGCCACGGCATTGGCTGTCTCCCTCGACGCAGCCCTTCACCTCAACCCTCTTTATTATCAAACTGCTGCCCAGTTCAAAAGAATTATGAAAATATCCACGGGGCAGGTGAAAATCGTGGACAAGTTGAGCCTTTGATCATAAATTATGAAGCAACAAAGTGGCGCGTTGTGAATCATCGGGATCTGTGGTTAAGATTCAGTGAAGCACGCGGTGAAGCTCGCAGTCTGTCGCAGAGTTGTGAGCATCCAACACTTCCACTGCAGCTCAAGAATTCAGAATTTAAATTTACTTTTCGGTGATCATTTTGCTTTCAACGTGCATCATGAGAGGTATGATGAACATCCACGTGTCTCTCGAGGAACAGATCCATGCATGCTCCGTTTCATTCGAGACCATTACACAACCAATCCAGGTGTCCATTTGTACTTGAGTATACTTGCTCAGTTCATGTGGATTTCTGGACCTCTGGAAAACGTCAAGCACACAAAATTTGGGGTCCAGGTGCAGTTGTCCACAAGTACAGATTTCAGCACTGGCTGGTTCATTGCAAAATAGGTAAGCATATTGGCCATTACGGAAAGGATGTTGTGAGGGAAATTAGTCATTAGAACCCAAACCCGACCCTAACAGTGCTTAATGGGCAAATGTGTGCGGCCTCTGCGGATCCTGGGTTTGTATCTTTTCAGTGCAACGTGGGGGATTCATTCAAATGCAAGCTCCATGTTAAAAAAGATTCGGCATGCTGTCACAAAGTGCTGATCTTGGGACCATATTTTGTCTCGGGTGGGCGCAGAAAAATGGGTCCGAACAGGAGCCAATTCGGAATCGACAATCTACAAAGCATGGAGTTGTTCACTTTGAGACTTCAAAATCAATTCGGCCAAGGCAACTCTGGATTTGTGTGAGGTGTCAGGGTGAGACTGAAAAGTGTCCCACACCAGGTGGACAAACAGTGGCAATGTTTCCCTCCGGTGAATCCGCGCCTCAGACGCACCGCAGATGAAAGTGAACAGTTGTGGCGACAATATAACATGGACATGTGGTCAGTATTATTTACCTGTGATGGGCAGTTCTCCCACCATTATCTTGTCTTACGAGCGTCATCATCTCACCCGAGGGTGCCTCGCCCCGGCATTGTCCCGGCCCGCAGGGGGGTCCGCCGCGCCCTGCAATGTCTCCATTGGAAAGTGAATTGCACTTCCAGGGGGACCTCAATGCCACTTCAGGAAAAGGTCATCTGTGTCCACAAAATGGAATCAGCCCTTTGTGTGGCCCCTTTCTCTGAAAGTGGATGTCGCTTTTTGAAGCTTTTCGCATCAGAGTTGCTGTTGAGGAGCTGTGTATGTAATTAGCATTGTAACAGAGGTCGGACGGTGACTTTCTTGCAAAGCGCCCATTGGGTCGCTTGCTCGAGAAACATGTAATCACGAAGCGCAGGAAATTCTGTGCAAAAGTCCTCGTGTCAGCGGTTCTGGCGCCCCTGTGACACGGAGGACATGTCACTCCTGTCCGTATTTGCACCTGCGCAGAAAGCAAAGCTTTCAATTCCTCCGCGAGAGACGGTGATCGCCGACCGGAAGCAATAAAAGCTTCGGGTGCAGAGAACAGCGGAAGTGCCAGAATGGGCACCAGAGGGACGCGACAGGTGACTTCCGGGGACGGGACGACACGACAAACTGCGCAAGTTGAACCACACGCAGCGATGGCAACGCGGACAGACGCATCAAACAATCAAATCTGCAGTCAACTGAAGCAGCTTGGACGAAACAGCAGATTTGTTGAAAAGCACTCAGACTGATGATTCTTTTTGTGGTGTCTGCCCCCAAAAGGAAATGCTCTTTTTGTGCGGTCGGCAACACTGCAGACAAAGTTTTGTTTCTCGATCCACCGAATATTAATTAAACCCCGGACCTGTTTCTGATATTTGGCGCACAGATGTGGGACCACAAGGGAAGCGCATTACCCCGGCGCGACTGTGTCCATTAGAGGGAATGTCCCCGGTGCTGCAGGAAATCACCTAGCAACCTGTCCGCGCCGCCGGATCCACGCCGCAGCGTTACGGCTGTCGGGGGAGCCGGCAGGGCGGGGCAGGACGTCCATCACACGTCCACAGAGCTGCAGACGAGCTCGAAAAGCTACTGACAGACCACGAAGTTCCTGCTTGGAAATTGTGGATGCCCAACCGAGAAAGGAGAAAGCAGAAAAAGGTGAAGATGGTGCATGATTGTAAATGACACAAAAGACAAGGCATTCCGTGCTTCGTTGACAGAGACACGGAAAGGTACTCTCCAGCGTCCCTCCTTTGCTCCGGATCCGCCTGCGCCCGTTCGGGATCCCTCGGCTGGGGAACAGACACCTTGACAGGTGCGGGGAACAGCTTGGCTGGAGTAAAGTGGATTAAAGGGCGGATCAAGAGTCACTCAAGCTGCACATGTTCCACTGTTGGCTCCCAGTGCGGTGACACAAGGTTATTCACTGTTACCGAACCCGGGAATTTTCCTTTTTGTTCAGCTTTGCACTGAATCACACCTGAGCACAATGTTTGCACTGGGTTTCGTGAGAAAGGCCTCGAATCAAGACAGAATTCTGCTTTTATTTTGAAATCTGAGCTGGTCTTACTCGAGTGAAAATTTTTGTGATCTTTCCTCCCCACATGAGGTGGAGTGATTGAATCGAGAGTGACATTTTTGTGGGTGGCAAGTGAATGTTCACGTGTCAGAATAATCACGGAACCTGCAGGGGAAACAAATTTGGAGAGCAGAAGGAGGGACAGGTGGATCTCACTGCTGGACACTGTCAACTCGCCCTGCAGGCATCAGCCACACCTTGCAGGTGAAAATCCACTTGGACAAAGTTTGCACCATTTGGTCTGAATAGGGTCGCACATGTCGCGTTTTGAATCTTCTCATTTTTCTGTTTTTCCACAACAATGTGAGTTTGAGAAGGCGTCCTCAAGTGCAGGATGCAAGTTTCTGTTGCAACTATTTCGAGATGATAAATTAAGGAATACCTTCGTGTCATCCGAGTGAGGAATCGACAACAACCTGCAGAGTGGTCACTAGGTTACGCAACTCTTCAATTAGCAACCTGTTCAGTATCTGCTTCTGACACGGCCAAATTGACAGCCGCTTGATGTATCACCCTGCAAGTTGCGAGATATTTCCCATTTTCACTTTAGCACTGGCTGTTGGTGACAGACAAAGGCATTCAGCATGCTGGTGTGTTAGTGGTATGTGTGTGTGTGTTCGCGCGCGTTTGTGTGTTGTGCGTGTGTTGTGCGTGTGTGTGTGTGTGTGCAAGTCCCACTTTATTCCAAAACAATTGAGCTGTGTGTCCGTCTGCAAGAGAGTCCTTGGTTCCTGTGCACAAAATAGACCCACAACGTGCGACAACGATCATTCGAAAGCAACTCAAATTACACCTGTCGTCAAAATTTCACGAGGACAACAAAATTTTCTGCTGCTTTGAACTTTGAAACTGCTTCAAAATTTGGGCGTTGTCCGCAAAACTGAAATTTCACACCTGCAATTTATTTGAAACGGCCATGGGGTTTGTCTCACTCAATGCTGTGTTTGATTCCTTGCATAGGTATGTGCTGCCGTGACCATAAATCATCATTACGTATCAATATTGTGACAGTCGTGCCATTTGCCGTGTTTAGTCTGGCAAATTGAGACGATTATAAACAGGCCGAGTCCAGCGGTGCGCCTGATGGAGACATGCCAGGTGGAACCCCGCACTTTCTTATCAATACTCCTCCGAGATGCATTGTTGCGCTGTTGTAAGGCTGGGCGGGTTCACACCGGATGCTTCTGGCTGCAAGTCATTGGGTGTTGTGGACGTCGCGCTTTGCACGCAGTGTGAAGCAGGCGTGCAGAGGAAAAATATGACGCCCTTGCTCAAACTTCAACTCAGGCAGCTCAGTTTCAACCTGTCCTGCTGGACCTGCTTGTTTTTCTCTTTGCGGCACTTGGTCCAAAGCAACACGCGCTGAAGGTGACTTTCACTGAACCAGTCCAACAAAACAAGAACCGTGTACAATGACCAGACTGCACTGACAAAGAATCCCAAATCTCTCAAAATTGGAAGCAGGTCTTACACGCAAAAGATCTGCTCTTCCTGTTTTCTTGATTAATGAATAAGTAATGGGGGTTTGATCTCAGTTTGCACGAGGGAGGTGTCACATTTGGATTCGTAGCGAACCTCATTTATCACTCGGATGTCAGGTTTTTGATGAAGCTGGCTGACCAAATGCTCTGCGGATTGAACATGGTTTCTGATCTCAGCATCGCGTCGTGCTGCATGTCCCACACTTGTTTCCTGAAATAGCCAGAACGGCCCTGCTGATCGCACGGCAAAAGTGCGAAAGAAACAAAATTTTGACATTTCACCGGCATTTGACTTGCTGTAAATTTTTCTCACAGATCCACCTGCAAGAACCCGCGCGGCGAACACCTTTGTCTTTTGGTCAGTGGACAGTTGCACATTGCAAAGCCAAAAACCGTCGGAGATGAACATGCAGAACCTTGAAATCTGAATCACCTTCTTGTCTCCCGTGAGATGAGCGGAGACTGCGCCCCGGCATCCGGCGTCCCCTCTCAGGTTGACCAGATCTGCAGGGACAGCTCTCCTGAAGCTGGGTTCACACCGGGTGCGTCACTGGCTTCAGCCCGCACAAATCAATGGGTTCTACATTTGTTGCGCGTGAAAACAGAGCGCAGGACCATCTGACAGGGACAGTACTCAGGACGCATCTTGTGTGAACCCGGCCTGACGTCCGATGCTTGAGGCTGGCTGCAGGTATTTTGTCGCCACACAAAGAAGCGATCCAATTACGCCAAGGTATCTCGGGCCCCGCGCGACAGATAAAAGATGCGCGGACGGGGCCTTTGTGTGTGAGAGGAGGCACCTCGACGAGTGACACACAGAAGCTGCAATTCTGCGCAGCACTCAGAATCTTGTCACAAACAGGACTTTTTGATTCCATCAGAGATTTGGTCAGAGGTGACTGAATTTTCTGTGACGACAGACTAAGACAAAAATTCCTTGCCTTGTATTTTCTTCCGGTTCGAATTGCAAACAATTTCTTTGCCTCTGTTCAATCTTGAATGACAATATTTAGAAATGTTTGAAAGTGACCTGGACGTGTGTGAACAATGCCGCTTCCCTCGCCAAGTTCTGAGGGGTTTGCGACTTCACTGGAGGGATGATTGGCTTCGTTGAGTCAAAGGCAAAAGAAAAGAGCTCGCAAAAGCCACAGCAACTCGCTGATTTGTTAGAGATTTCAGCAGGCCTTGATTAATACGAAATGACAGGGGGATTCGGCTGCTAACAAGGTGTTCTTAATGCGAGAAGTTACCTTTAATTACTTTCCACGTCTGCAGAATAAAAGAACAAGGAGCTACAAGTTTCTCCAGGTCTTTGCAACACTGCAGAATTCATGCAGTGGCAGTTAGTGTTGACACGCAACCGAAAATGAGTACTTCGGAATGATGTGTGTGTGTGTGTGTGTGTGTGTGTGTGTTCGTGGGAAATATGCAGAAACAGAAAGAGAAAAAGACACGTGCACTTCGAAGATGAAAAAGAGTTTGATCTCTCGTTGAACACCAGAGCTAAAGCCACAGTGAAACAAACTATCGACAGGAGGCACGGTGGCTGCCAGACCTTCCGGAGCCGCGAGTCCCAACAAAACACAATGGAGGTGTGCGCTGCCAGATGCAATTCCAGATTTTGTTTTCTGGAGGTGAAGCCGGGGTTCGCAAACCGTTGTTGGCCCTTCTGACATGATTCAGAATATCGTCTTATCGAAACATCTGGTCACACCTGGTTCTTTCAAACACGAAACGAAGCTGATCGCTGCTGATATGTCTCTCACCACCAACAATGTATTTGAAGTGACACACATTGCTGGGACAAACTCACCTTTCAACTTGTCAATGAAGCGTTGGGAATTTCTGTCTTGGATCCAGTTTGAGCTGTTTTCAAGCTGGACAAACAAACACACGCACAGCTGTGAGGTACCTAAGATTTCAGGCAGAACAACGAAATTCCTGGTTCCTGACTCAAGTGCAGGAAATGCCATCACGACCTGTGTATGAAACCTGAGGCAGGTGAGGGGCGTCAAACAGGAGCAAAAAACAGACGTTCCCCTTGTTTTTCTTGTGGTTGCCATGTGTCGCTTGTTTATGTTACCGTGACAACGGATCGGGTTTAACGACGGGGTAATGCAAGGTGTAACGTAAACAATGTGCTATTAGCAGGTAGCAAGTTACCCTGTCTGGCAGACATCGTACACCTTGATACCACAAAAGTTCACCGAATGGCTGGAAACACAATTCGAGTCAAGAAATGGACTTGAGTGCCGATCAGAAAGCTGTTGTGAAGAAGTTGTGTTCAAAGGTCCTGCCTGCGGATCCACAACAACACACGAAGCGGTGGCCCTTCCCTCACACACCCAGACACACTTCCTCGCACGCACGTGCACACACACAAACACAGAGACAGAAACAGAGACAGACAGACACAGGTATACACACACACACACACACACACACACACACACACATACATACACACTTGTCCAAGCCCTGGAGTTCCACGTACAGGAGAATTCGAAATCACCCGCCTGTCTTCACGCAGGTTCTGGATCCCCAAGCCCTGCAGCGAAAGGTGCACCTTCTCAAAGACAAACAGAAACCATTTGTTCACATGTGAGCGCCAAGTTTCTGTGTTTGTGCACTGAAGGTGTAGGCGCCTGTGTACAAGAATCAGGTGAAAAGGTAAACACAACAATGCCAGAGAAAAAAGCTGGCAAGGGCATGAAACGTTCAAACCGAAGGCAGTGAAGTGTTATGGATACCCTGGGTTGAGATCTTTCAGCTGGAGTGTCCACAGGGGGTGCACCATTGTTCAGAGCCAAACCCACATTTTTCTCCGCATTATCTGATTGTACATACAGCTTCAACGGAACCCCAGGTTGTCTGCAAATTTTGTTTGGGAGAACACGTCCACTCTTACGTCCACAAAGAGTGATTCCACATCGTGAAACTTCTGTTTCGTGAAAACACGAAACGATAACTAGTGGCAAAGTTAAAAGTTCTTGACAAGAAAACAGACAAAAACTGTGGCGAGGAACTTTCGATATTCTGCTCTTGAAGGTCAGTGATGAACACTGGCTGAATTCTGCGTCGAATATTGTTGAAAGGTGACATCACCCCAGCCACTGGCCCTCCTTGGAGCTGTAGCGTGAATCCACTTCAGTTTCTTGACAGGCGGTGCAAAGCTGTAGCAGCGGTGAGAGTGCGAAGGTGTGTGCCAAGGTAGAAATGTACATAAACCAGTGACAGGGTGAGAAGGACTTTGTTCTTCCCTCCACCTTTTGCCCCGGGGCAACCCTCTCTTGAATGTAAAACAGGTGATATCCACGGAAAGTTGTTTTGCTTGGCAGTTTCCCTCATTTGAATCAAGATACTCGTATTTGAATTTTTGTGCCGGATGGCTTGGGTGGGGCGATGGTTGTTATCGCTGTTTTACACAAATCCGTATGCAGGGGAAACTTCGAAAAGTTGGCGCGAAACTTTTGCGGGAAATTTTGCGCGGAAAAAAGGCGCCATGGGGCAGTTTTCCTGGAAGGTAGATGGGAAGATTCTTTGGTTCCTGTGAAATTTGCTGACCAATCAGTGACCATGCTGTCACAGATGAGTGATCGTCGCTCAGTTCTCAGGTGGACTTCACTATTCACGAGTAACGAGCATCAATCTGAACTTTGTTTGCAGCGCACCACCCCCTGCTGCCAAAAGTTGAAACTTTACAATTCGTAAAACCCTGCCTGCACAAAGGTATACTTGTAACTTTCTTGGAGCCGAGAAAAGGAGAATTGTACACTGAGAGGTACAAGTAGCAAGGTATGTTACACATCCATTATAATCTGTGAGGTATCCACTCTCGCAGCGATAAGAAGCATCGCTTCTTCACATCTCGTGCCTCTTGAACAAGATCCCGCCCCAGGTGACTTGGTGGGGGCGGGTTCTCGAGTGGGGGATAGAGGAGTTCGACACACCTGGGCAACGCGTGCTTGATGTGGACTCGGAATTTTCCACCCGAACATCTAACATCACAAGAAAGTGCCGTGTCAGTCTCAGACTATTGATTAGAGCCAATACGGAGGCAAACTTGTCTGACGTGAAAAACAGATTTTTCAGGTTCAATTGTGGGTTCTCGTGCTCGTGCGTTTTGGTTTGCAGGTATTGTGAACATTTGTTTTTCGTGTTTTCTCCGTCTGAATCCAGTGCCTCTTGAAAGCAAAAGGTGTAACTTACAATACATCAGGTGGCACTTAGGCAGTGAAGTACGTGGTGGAGCCAGACCCCTGCAGATAACAGGTAGTGTACAGGTACATTTCAACCCCGTCAGCCCTGCCAAATTTACAACTAATTCTGCGCTAATTCATCGCTCGTTATCGGACCTTCAGATAGCATCTAAAAGCTTTACAGGTAAATAAAGGTAAATACGAGATAAGTGGATACATTTGCACGGTGATAATTCACCACAGGTACAGGGTGGATACATCAGGTACTTCCTGGATGGTTTGGTACTGGTTCTTTGGGGAAATGTAAAAGCTGTTCTCAGTTCTGTTGCCGTTCAAATTTGTTTGAATTTTGAGAAGTTGATTGATGTCTCACCGTTTCTTTTTTTCTCCTGTCAGATTTGTTCAGGGAATTCCAGTTGCGTAACTGGTGTCTGGTGGTGGGATGTGTGGGTGGGAACCACACCTAACTTCCTCCCCCAACCCTCTCTCCTGGAAGCGCAGCCACCTCCACCTTTCCTCAAATTGTTCCACCTCTTCACAAACGTCCAGTAAACAGGGGGGCAAAATAACGCTTTTTGAATCGACACTGAGGCTGAGCGTGCAATTTGAAAATGCCCTTCAATGACAAATGGGTGGAACCGCCCCGCGCAGACGAGGATCCAACTTTCTTCACACAGTGCTCTTCTGCTCTTCAACAATTTGTTGCCGAACATGCCTTGAGGAGAAATTGACGCTTGAGAGACTAAAAACGACAATGCCTGGCACTTTTTACCTTGTTCCCATGCAGTCTGCTGCGTGCGCCTAAGATCGTGTACCAGGCACATCAAAAGACAGCTGCAGGACTGCAGACAAGTATCCCACATGTATCGGGTTCGCGCCGAGAAAGTGGAATGTCATGTCGACACCTGGCTGTGACTGGGGCTCTACGCCCACCAACACTTTTTGCTCTCACTCTGGATTCCAAGGCTCCATTTCAAGGCCACACTTTTTTGCTGCCGAAGAATAGGTTTGTGCAAGCAGCAAGGCTTCAAGGCGATTGCAACTTGAACGGTTGTTTTTGAGCGAATGAAACAGATTCACGTTGATACCGTCGACCAGCCGTCGACATCTTGTTCATTTCACCTCACAATGTGCAGATCACAAAATTCTGAACCGTGGAGAACCAAAGCAAACTTCAAGCTCGTTGTGGAGAACCACCAATCGCTCTGCCCTTTGTTTTGCGTATAGAAGTGCCTTTCTTCGCTGCTGCTTTTGTCGTGCTGCAAAAACTACTTTGAATAACAACTTCTTTTGATTTGTTTGCCGTGAGTCTGAAGGTGACACTCCAGGGTAAATCTTTGGCGACCGAGTGCATTGTCAAGAGGATCCAGAATGTCTGTCGAAATCTGACAATTATGTGCGGCCTCGTTTGGACGGGCATGGACATGGTGTTTGCAACCTGCATATTTTCCAATCATGTGAGACTGATTCTTCTGCAGGTGGAAATACGAGCTCGTGTGAAGATATTTTGATCCGAGGTGGCACAAAAAATTGTGCCGAAGGAATTTGTGAATGTGCAGATACAAACGAATCACCCGGGTACGAGTGCCAAGAATCCGCTTTTCTGTCCGGATCGGTGACGAGGGAACCGTCGATGTGGTGTGACGCCCATTTCACCTTGTGACCCAGGAGCGTCGTGTGATTGATACACAGAACAGGAGCCGCCAGCTGAAAAGTACAATCCGCCTGTCACAAAACCACATCACTGGAATGCTGTGAATTTGTGCGAGTACCTCAATGCAGTTGTCAATGATATGCCAACGTGTGCACATATTTTTCGCGGTCTTCCTGAATTGGGAATTGTGTCAGGGAGGGGGGCGTTTCTCAAAACCTTATCTTCTGGGACATCAAAGCAAATGGAAGTTGAGGCGTGTTTCTTTTGGTGATGTAAGCACTCATACGCGACATTTTGTCACAGCACTGATCTCTGCATCCACCTGGGGTTTCATTCGACAGATGCTCGAACTTTTTGCTGCTTCGCATCCGAATCACCTTGTGACCTGCAGACCAGAATGTTACAAGTATGCAGATCAAAACCGCTCAGTCACAGGTTGCAGGCTGGGAGTCAACAAGTAGTCCCAGCAAGATGCCACTTGTGTTTTCCACACAAACAAGTCCGTGTAAGAATGTGCCATTGAACGCGGTTTGTCCACGCGGATCTATGGCGGCCGGACCCTGACGCAGGTTTCCTCCAACTCCGCGAATCCGCATTCAAGGTGACCGAGCAGGTGACCAAGAATTTGACTCATCTTATAAACTGCAAGACACTTCGTGATTTGTACTCTGCCGAAAGCAGTCTCCTGTCAAAAAAGATTTTCGAAAGTTGGCCCATCTTGAAATAGCTGAAGCTGGGAAGAAAGGGTACAATTACCCCTCCACGATCCGCGCTGGGGGTACTTGTGTGTTCCCAGGATCTGGTCTTGGATACTCGAGGACAGGTTGGTGACGGTTGGATCCTTGAGTCTCCATTGTGAATTGGAAACATTTTATCAGTCGCGGAGTGCAGTGTTGGAGCATACATCAAAAGCTGTTTATCTTCTTCCTGCAGGCCAAGTTGAATTGCAGCGAGAAATTCAACCCTCAACTGCAAAACCAGGATGATACGATAATTTCCAGTGAAACTGAAGTTTGACAGATTGAATTCGGTTTGGTTCCTGACACACTGCACGGGTGGTTTAGATCTCCGCAATTTTCTTTCGTTTTGAGGTTCAAAAGGTCACCACACGCACGCACACCCGCATGCACACGCACGCACATTTCGTGTGACTCGGCGATGTTCCTGCTCCGTTTTCTCTGGTTGTAGTTGTACGACCCGTGGCTTTCTATCCAGGCACCTGGATCCCCGGGTGCAACCTGTAATCCAGAGCAATTCCAGAACTTCAAAGGTGCCTGGAAGACAGCATCGTTTGGGTTGAACTGAAAGGTGCATCGTTGGGGTGACAGGGTCATGGGAAACTTGTTACCTGCAAGAGTCACCCATCCTGGGCTCACCTGTTTTGAGTGCACACGTTACAAGATTGGGTTGCAGGCGGAGACGCGGTTGAAGCGTTCTTTGAAACTCGGAATCACGAAAATTCAAAACGTGTGAGATTCTCCGTTTTACAAGTACGAGCGCATCACACGTTCTTTTTGCGCGTTTCGCTTGTCAATGGAGGGAACCTGTGTGCAGCCCAGTGACCTTGGTCTCTTGACGTTGTGTTCGAATGTTTTGACCCAACGCTGTTCGTCCATGAAGTATGCACCCAATGTTTCTTTCAGACAGTGTTTCTGGACACTATTTTGCAAACGAAAAGGCACTTAAAATTTAAGTGCTGTTTGCCAAATGGAAGCCTCAGGTGAGGGTTGTGTGGGTATCTTTCCCAGGACCCCGCTTAACCCCGGAGAGGAGCTGTGCACCAACCGGGTGCCCCACAGGTATGCCTCACCTGACCCCAGGTATGCTTGACAATCACAAATGCAGGGCGCAAGCTGTTCAAACTCAGTTAGCGACGGATTTGTGGGGCGTGGATTGGGAGGTGCCCCAGTTCTGAGATTGCACGGTGGTATGCAGGAGTCCTGGCAAAGTATGCACACGTGTGTTTGTCCCTGGAGATGTGGAGGTTGTGGAGCAGAAGCTTGACTGCACAGACAGCATGCCTGTGAGACAGGAGAGGTTGGTCTCCTGCAGATGATCCACCGCCGTGACGTGCATTCCTGCGTTACATTTTACTCACTGTTTCCAGAGACCTGAGAGGAAATGTTTCCACCCAGACATTTGGGACATACTTTCGGTTTGAACTGTGTTCAGCGGGACAACATGCTTCAGGTGTTTCGCGTGCTTTGTGCCAACGGTTTGAAAGTTTGAGGCCTGGACCACAGGGTGGATGGAGGAAAGAGATATTTGGACACAGGTTTTCACCCTGACGAGCTTCCTGGACTGCTGAAGATGTTGAAAGTTTTCCTGCAACTTGCGATGCATCGATGTCCCTTGTCAGAGAAAAAAGTGTCCCACCCATTTCCCCAGTAAAAGACAGAAAAACGCGTTTTCTGTCAGCATCCTGGGTCATGAGATCACGCTAATGATCGACATTTGTTATCACAAGGAGTACAAAGGTAAATCATTTGCCCAGACGGGTGGTTTTTGCACCCTGCTGATGCAAGAACGAGGTGAATACTTCCAAGAATTTATGTGTGTGCATTGTGATTCAGGTGACCCAACAGCTGACAGACTGGCCCAACAAACAAGAGAATGAGAGAGCAGACCTTGTTGATCAAAATTTGAATGTTAAAATTGAGTGAGATTCAGATTTTTTTGGCAGGAATTGGAAGTGAAGAACAAAGTGGAGTCAGATCGTTGGGCAGGTTCGTTCTTTGGACCAGAAAAGCGTGTGTACAAATCAGTGCGTGCGTGCACTTTTTTGCAACGGTACAAGCAAGGATTTCATGCACGTCAGAAAAGATTCGTGTGTCGTGTCGTGAAAGATTGTGAATTTGCGTGGGATTTTCACACGCTGGATACTGTCTTGAGTAACGAACTAAAGGTGTCTAAATACTTGTAGTCGACAGCAACAGAGCCCTTCCAGGGCATTGGAATGTCAGGTTAATATTCTGATGCTCTTCCAGTCTCGTCTCGTGCCAACTTTTGTCTGTTGTTGTCTGCAACACACTTCGACATGTGTCAAGTGAATGTCTGTTGGATTCGTTGTGTGAGTGACGTTTTTACACACTTGATTGGTTGTTTTATGCCCTCTGTGCGAACTGACATAAATTTTGAAGGCGTGTGCGTGTGTGTTGCGCGATGTGACGCACACATCAACTGAAAAAACGTTTGCGTGTCTTTTTGTTTCACACAAAAACATCAGGTCTGTTTTTCTGTCCTGAGCAGACAGTTGCGCAGACTCGCGCGCTGACGGCGAGCGGCCCCTGGATGCAGCGCGGGAAGACGACGACGTCGCAACGCAGCGGCGCCATGACGACGCGACGCGTGACGTCACAAATACCGCGCCAAACGACTCAGGTATGGAGCAGGTGCTTCTCGCCTGCAGGTGTGAATCTGAAAAGGCACAAAAACGTGGTCTGCACACACAGTCACCTCAACTCGCGGTGGTTGTTGGTCACCTGCAGCCGAAGTCCCGCAGCTCTGTTCGCTCGAGTTCGAGCTTTCTGAAGTGAAAGTGAACGAAACCCATTTGTGACCCAGGCGTGACTTGGCAGATGTTCAAATGCAAAACGTGTTCTAAGATTTTCTGGGGGAATTTGTCCCTGTCCCATTCCCATCTCCCCTGATTCTCAAACCAGACATCAATTGTCCCAGGTCACAGTCTGGATCTGGAACCACACTTCAAGTTCTTGTGTTTGTGTTTCAGGGATGGCTCCAGCACCAAGTGAAACAACTGGCAAATCTGACGAACAAGCCGAAACTTCAGGGAAGATCAGCACCGCAACTCAAGAAGTGAAAACCATTTACATCATCAAAACCAACTTGAATCTGGACCACGACAGCATCAAACAACTGCTCATCGCGGAGGACATTCTCAAACCCGACAGCGACTTTTCGATTCGCAAAGAAACCGGAGACCAAATGCATAGCAACGTGAGTGTCGATTCACAGAAGTTGTTCGTTGCCGTGGACGACGAAACGGACACCGGTTCTGCGCCTGGCAACCCAGTCAAACAGGAGAACGCTGAAGAGTCAAGGGCGACGAACCAGGGAAACCAGAAGAGTCTCCTGAGCAACAAAACTGGAACCAAAACTCGTACGTATCTTTTCATTCACCGACTTTGATCAGGACACAGCTCCTGTCTTGAAGCAGTTTTGTTTTGTTGATCAGTTCGACACGCAGCCAACGTGCGCTTGAATGTTGTGCAACCACGCTCTTGTGCACTTTGCTTTTGGATCAGCTTTTGAGCAGGTACAGGGAGAGCTGGAGCACTGCAGTATTGTTGCGGTTGATTTGCAGGAGTTCAAGGGAAATTAGCGCTTTTGTTCTGTCCTTTAAAACTGCTCATTTGATAAAGCTTATCAATTAGAGAACACTGCGGGCATTACTGTAATGCATTTTGATTACACCTGTGACGAGCTTGACTTGAAAGGTGCTATTTAATAATAGATGTTTGGGGGCTTAAATATTTGATGTGTGATGCAGTAATTAGGCATTTGCATCATTCTGTAGGTAAAGCTCCCAAACAGAGCATTCCTACGGGTGCACTATTGCTCCATACATCATGTCATAAGCAAAAGTGGATGGGTTTGATTGGCCCCTTGAAACGTAACTTTTTCGGGCCCAGATGCACAAAACAGCGCCGAAAAGCACGGAGCTGGAAGAGATCTTAGGATGCAGGCTAAAAGCCCGTTCCAGGTAGATGTATTGCCTGGGGAAAAGAAGACCGTAAAATATGATGCATTTTAGCGATTTCAACTGATGCATTAGAAAAGATAAAAGGACATTAAAATGCCACATACGTTTCAGCTTTGTTTTTGTACAAAAGACAAGTAATCAGGGCTTATGTCTCTTTGGACAGATAAATTGTGATCATTCAGAAAGAGACATTCAGGTTTCGCTTTCTTCTGATGCCACTACGGAGAATTGGAACAAATGGGAAGAAAGATACATGGGGAGCACGGTGCGTGCTGCACCTATGGGAGGGAAAAGAGTTTGGCTCATGCAACTTTAATTAACAATGGGCCTCAGAACGTCACACATCCGGTGTCATGGATACGGGTTGTTCTGGATGAACCCAACCTGGGTCGAGTTCACAACCATCATTTCACTCCACAGCAACGTATTGCTCCAACCTTGACAAACGTGAGCGCAATAATTGTCCCTACTTCTCGTTATTTTATCCGTGCACCCAAGCCATGCCTGTATTCGTAGCTCATACTCATTTGGTTCAGAATTGAGTGCTTTGATAATGAGTGCAAATTGCCGTTAATACACCATTTCCACCACCGTTTATTACACGTAATTGGTCATCTTCATTTCTATAATTTGTTTAATGGTGCAGATCACAAGTTTGGATGCAAGAGGAATATTTGTGCTGGATATTAGGTGGTAATGAGATGCACTCTGTGAAAAATTCACATTGACTTGAGTACAGACGTTCAGGTCAAGTTATCAAGAATGACCTGTCAGGTGTCCTGCAGCATGCTCTTCGAGTTGAATTGTTGTTCTGATGTGGGGGGAATCAGACGCCTGGTCTATTGATAATTCTGCTCTTGTACAGATCAACTAACTCCAGGGATCTTGGGGTGGTGCAGGGTTGTGCAGGGGCTTTTCTGGCGTTTTCGCGTTCAGAACGGCACAACGCTGTTTGAAAATTGTGCTGCTCATTTGACCAGTTTTTCAGTGCACAAGGTATGAGAATATAATCTCTGTGCAGTCATTGCACAGGAAATGTATGAGACAATTATGCGATAAAACACGGTGCAGTTTTTGCGCAGAGGCTCAACTTTTTGCGTTTTCTTCGTTCTTTTGCCCAGGTTTAGATGTGCTTGTCTTTTGTTTATTGTAGTGCAAAATTTAGCAGTGATACAGAGTTGTCAAGAATGATGCCAGTTTGGCTAGAATTTTTTCTGTTGGTGCAACACCGGCACCATGGATTCGAGTCCTCTTTTTGCGTCGTGTGATGTCTCGTTTTGGCTGGAAGTGCAATCTGGTCAGCGTTGGGTCACTTCGTCCGATTTTTGACTGTGAGTTCTGCCTGACACGTATATATACAATGCAAACTGGAGCAAAGAAAGTGAATGGCTGGTTTCACCTCGTGTTCCCTTTGTGAAAATCTGAAGTTTGAGAACCTGACACCCAGGGTGAACAAACAAAGAAAAGTCTCTTTGCTGCACAACTGCCCAAAATGGATGCCAGAAATTGTCCAGCACTTGTGGTTCGGAGATACTTTCTCCATTTGGACCCATGAAGTGGGAATTCAAGCGTCACAAATCATCCTGACTCCTCCGAAAGAAAGGCGCTCAGTTGCAGTGGTCCGATTCCTTGTGCAGCTTCTTGCCCCGAAGCAGGCAGAGGACGTGGCGAGTGGTGTTTTAAAGGTAAGCCATCCATCATCCACTTGACAGGTCCACTGGACAGGTAAATGGGCATTGCTATGCTATGCAGCGTGAGTAAGAATTACGACCAATTTGGCGTACAAGGCTTTCAAGGGGTCACTGGGGGTCCAGTCACAGTGTTTCTTAAAATGGGGCCTGTCAAGGTGCCATTCTGCACTGTCAACAATCGCATTTGTTGAACTTCGAAAATGGTGCAATTTCAGTGCTTTGATGAAACTGTTGTCACCCAAACGGGTTGTTGTTTCTGCTCTTGAGATTGTCCTCTGCTGAAGAAGCGTGAGATGTTTCCAGACGCACAGAAGCCAAGGTGTTGGACTCACATTTTACGTCAGAAAAGGGCTGAAACACAGCGGCGTTTTTCGCAGTGAGGGTTGGTGCACTGATCGTGTAATGGAGACTGACAGACAACCTGGATAGACTTTCATCTGGAAAACCCGTCCAGATTAAAAGACTGCCGGGGAAATTATCCCCTTAAAACTTTTCCCTTGTTTGCTTGACAAAGATGGATTCGTGCATCGGCTTTCTGAACAGGTTGAAAAAGCAGAAAAATGAAACGACGCTGCGATCACCACGACTCGGACAACCCAGAGTAGAATATATAGACCATTGTGGACCGTGAATACAGAACAGAAACAGTTTTCTGCAGTGCGCGATCCGACGCCGAACAATTTCAGAAATGGCAAAACCTGGAAGTGAAACTTGTTTATGTCAGGTCCCTTCAATTGCATATCAATTTTTGGCACGGAAAACATCCCGTTTCGAAAATATTTGGAAAAATGCCACTTTTTCTTTTTGACGACATTATGTCAATCGGCCCCAGGTTTGGCATGGTAGAGCTGTTTGTTTTGGAAATGCCATATCTTCCTGTCTGTGTTGGTTTGTTCGTGCGGGTCAAGCACAGCTTGGGAAGCGCACGTTTTTCCTGAACACAAGTGAAGCAGGAAGGCACCACGAGTGAGCGAAATGGACTCGATGATGCTTCTATTGGCGTCAGAATGGTCACTGAAAAGCAAAAATGTGGATCAGGAATTACAATGTTACAACCTGCCACACATTTACATGCCTTTGTGAATGAATGGTGTGTGCGTGAAAGAGTACACAAAATTCCTCCTGCACTTTGGTGCTTTTCCCGACAAATTATTTTCTTCTCGCTTGTGGAGTTGTGAGTTTCAGACTGAAAGACAAAGCAGTTCTCGTGTGTCGGGGGTGAGAGTGGGAGGTGCTCTGTGTCTTCATCTGTCTCCGCGGCGCCTGTGAATTACGCGCGGCGCCTGTGACCTGTTCCGCCCGAGGCGCTCTGCTCCTCATCTCGATCAATCTGTGAAATTTCAGGTGTTCTGCGACTGCCGCCCGGCGCTCTGTTTTTCAGCAGAGGATTAAACAAAAAGTGCAGCAGCCGCAGCAGTAGCAGACGGGGCTTTCAGCCAGGATTTGCTGAGCGCTTTTTAATCCCAGCTTTTCTCCATCGTGCACAACTCAGTCTCGAGTGAATGGCAGGTTACTCAATGAAAAGATTCTTTTTCTTTTGCAATTATTGAAAATTTTTGGCGTCAAATGAGTTTGGCAGGCACTTGCGTTTGCAGTGGCAGCTGTATGAAGTAGGGAAGGGAGGAGATGGTATTGCAGCCCGTGATTATGACAAGTTACGTGAAACAAAAAAGGGAGTCTGCAGGATTTGACCTTTGTCACCTCGTGGAGATTGTGCGAGTTGTTGAGAAGTGTGTCGTGGCCTGAGGTGCGATTTCTGGGAACAAAGGTGCTTCAGACGTGCACAGTGAAGCATCCCACACCCACCGACCAGATCTGTGAGTTTTTCGACAATTAATGCAGAAATTGACGTTGCCGATGCCGTTGATATTGCACGCTCAAAATTCATCGCTTTCGAGCGATTCTGCTGAATGCGGTGAGAATGGAAGATGCTCAATTGGCTCTTTAGCGCAGGTGCCGCGTCGCGCTGACACCCTTCAAGTTGCGTTTCCATTCTCGAGAGTTCAACAAATCGAAAGTAAATAAGCCAATTTATCCACGGAGGTTGTTAAAAAGAGGAAAGGCGGAGGAGGGGGGAGAAGGTGGAATTGTGGAAGACAAGGAAGAAGCCCCTGCCAGTCTTGCAGACAGTCCCCACCTCCGTGCACGCACCCTCCAGGGGCAAAGTTAACCGCCGACATTCAGAGACTCGGGCACAAATGAGGACCAATCGGGCTTGGGGTAATGGTGGCTAATTTAGCACACTTTTGCATCTTTGTATTTGAGTACAGTCTGCCGAGGCGGAATGGAAGATGCTAATAATGACATGTGTACGTTGATCGATGCAGGAAAACGCTCGAGAGCTCAACGTGGACCGCAATATTATCCCTGCAATTGCAGTGTTGAGTGGTCAATGTTTGATACTCAGGTTTCTATTGCCTTCGGGGATGTGTGGAGGGGAACGACAGTTGACACCTGGAAAAACACACCACTCGAAGACAGACGAGTGCGACGCACCGGAGTCAGGACTGTGTTTTGTGGTTTTGAGTACACAAAGTACGAAATAGCGGGTTTGATCCAAACAAAATTTAGTGCTTTTGTGTTCTCACCAGAGCTTGTGTCCTTTGTCTTCGACTGTGCCTTTTTGCTGGCGCATTCTTGTGCCTGAGTCAATGGACTCGAGTCACAGTGCGTTGGCATATTGATACGGGCAATAAGCCTCGGACAAGGTGCGCGGCGTGAGGAGGGAAGCGTGTTTGTATTGGGCGATCCATCAAGCTAAATCCGAATAGGTAAACATTGCTTACAATCCAATACATCATACTGGATGTAGGAACTGTGAAGCGACTTTCTCAGCGCCCAGTCTGTTTTTCATGCTGTTTCTCTCAGCAGTCCAGAATTACACTGCATGAATGGCTCAGTCAGATTTTGGATGCCAAGAAGACAGATTGTGACTGATCCTTCAATTCATTTTTGCAACACTGAACGGTTGCTGTTGGTGTGTAGGTCTGGAGCTGCCAGAAGATTGCTGTTTTGTTTTGGTTCCGGTCCTTGTTGCATTTCACAGTGTTGTCCACTCACAAGCAAACCACCTTGTTCAAATGCACGAATCAATATTACCTATTCAATATTTCCATGTCAGCGGTTTCCCACGGAACAAAGTCAATTTGTTGGTCTAATTGAAACGATTCTGACGAGAACAAAGCCGCACAACTTCGATCACGAATCATTTTGCGCATTGCTTTGGCCATCAATTTGAGCGTGGGGCATCGTGCTTCAATGATTCAGTTGACAACACATCTGCAGGAAACAATTGCAATAAGGACTCAAAATTTGAGTCCACGAGAAGTGAGGAATCTGCCAGAGAAACTGTCGAAAATGTGCAAGAAATTGGTTTTGGTGACCTGGCGGAAAATTGTCGAGTGCCACTGTGTGTGTTTGTCAGTTGGTGATCCCAGACAAGACAACAGATCCCAAATTGCACACGTGTGATGATTTCACGCGGGCTGTCCAGGTCCTAGTACAGCTCGGATAACAGGTTTGGCAGCTGAGTGCAGTGTTTTTTTGCGACGCACCAACACGTTTTTCTTTTCCACGTGGACGACAAGGGCCCTGTTGACGCTCTGCAGTCGTAAATTGAAAAAAGGTAACGACTTAGGATGTGTGTTTTTCTGCTGTTTTTCTTCGGATTCCAGGGACAGAGCACTAAATTACCGCGCTATCTTCTGTTGCTATCCTTCACTTTAAACACTGCGTGCAAAAAGTTCTCGTATCACAAGTCGGTGCTGCAAACGTACTTGTACTCACGTAGACTCACGTATAGAAGTTGGAAGTTTGAAGCACCCCCACATCCTGTGTGGCACATGGCTATTTGTGCGCAAATAATCAGAAATGGAGACTCAGCCCGCAGTTGAAATTCTTTTTTGCTGCAATTGTATTTCACAGGGGCTGGTGCCACTGACTGCTGCTCTGTGGAGACGGCGTTCTATTCTTGACACGGCACACGCAGGTTGAATTCAGCGCAGACACGTTGAAAGGATGACGCCCGCTGCACAACAACTGCCACGTTTGAGTGATTTATCGCTCTGCAATGACGCTGAGATTTTTCCAAGGGACTCAGGCAACTTCAATATTTCATGAATCGGAAAACTTTAATTTAAAATACCGCGCTTCCTATTAGGCTGTGAGCAAACAATTACAGGCATTGAAAACTTCATCTCGGCTCTTCAGGAGAGCTGGCTTTCTGTCCCCGTCCCTTCTGCCTGGCTTTATTAAAACATTTATCATTAGTGTGTATTCAAACAGAAGACATCTTCACGTCTCTTGGGAGGATTTATCATTAGATAGGCATTGTTTTTCCTGGGCAAGCACCGCATTCAGGAAGTAATGGGTTTTACTGCAGCAAAAACAGGTAGATGGGACGGGCGAAGGAGTGTGTGGCTTGGTGATCAAACTTCCTCACGTTTCAAATTGACGCAGATTGCGCAAAAAATCTTTGATACCCAGTCTTGATGAAAAATCTGAATCGTCAAGTGATTTGTGCAGTTGTTCGCGGGGTGGGGTACAGATTGAAGTCTGTAGAATTGTCTTTGACCCTCACCTGACTTGGCTGCTTTGAGCCGCAAGGCGAGAGTGAGTGAGTGAGTGAGGATCCTCCCCAAACGCGCTCACTTCACCTTCCCAGACCCTCCTCCTGCATAGAAATCCCCGCTAATGATGGATCTTGTTTTCTGCCGATTTCTCACCTCTTCTGCACAATTTACCTCTCAAGTGCAGGTAATTTATTTTCATCAAGTCTCAATTGAAGGACCTCTTCACACACAAGTAAAAGTCATTGGAACAAAGAGGCTCGGGGAATTAATCTCCCCTCGCGTTTTTGTGAGGTGAATACGAGTAATGAGAGAGAGAATACACACGGTGGATTGTCTCTGAGCCATTACTCACAGGGCGCTATCGAGTATTGATAATCACGTCGTGCAGAGAGCTTCATTTGTCAAGGGGCGCTGCTGCTGGATTTGTTCCATTTGCCTGTCCGTGTGGGTGAGGTTCCTGATACGATTCTGTGCCACATTGGCAATGGCACAAGACACTTTGGTTTTGTGGCCGTACGAGAGTTGCTTTCGCTGTATCTCAAACGCGAAGGAACATCATGAGCATTGGTGAGAAAACTTGGCCTGGTTCTTTTTCTGCAAACAACTTGACCACAGGAGAGAAGCTTTGATCTTTTGTCCACAGCCCCCAACACAACACACACACATACACACACACGCTCTCTCTCTCTCTCTCTCTCTCTCTCTCTCTCTCTCTCTCTCTCTCACACACACACACAGAGCGCGCCCATGCGAAGTTTTATTTTCGAACCTACTTCATCTCTGTGTTGTCGTTTCGAAAACGAAAGCAACAATTAGATCTACTCGCGAAAAGCAAGAAATTGAGAGCAAGAAACTTGGGTTTTGCTCGCACATGTGTGATTTACCGGTCCGAGTATTTACGACTGTTGCTGTGATGCGATTTACTCGTTGGTTACACTGCAACCAAGCTCTGTCCTGTCCAGTGGTTGTCGTCACCAGGCTCCGCAGGCGAGAATTGGTCAGTTCGTCCCCACAGTGACTGGTTTGTTGTTTCCTGCAGCTCGTGTTTCTGGTACATTCAAGAACGTGCTGATACTTCTGGATCCAGAGCTCGCCCGTTGAACACTGGAAATTTTTGTCTCGGAAAGAAACTGGTCAGCGTCGCTAGGTTTGAGAGTGTGAGGAGCAATGTGGGAAGCTGGGTGTTGCTGCGCCCCGTTTTGGACCCTTCTCTCACCTGTCGAGCCATCCTCATCCTCACCTGGATACATTGTGGAGAAGTGTTGTGTCTCTTACTGTGGATAAAATATGATTGCAGAGGTAGCCAGCCAGGTGAAAAAGTACTTGCAACTATGTGGAGTCGTTACCTGGGCAAGGATTTACGAATCTTGCTTTTTTGCTCGGTTAACCGATGGTCTTTGTGTGCAGGGCTGGCAACCCGGCGCCTGGATGCTCAGATTTTCGGGTTCGTGAGAGTGGACTGTGACCATATTGACCAGATGCTTGAGATCAAGCGAACACGAGAAAAATTCGAAACCACACTGGTGGTCAATGCTTGATCAAAAAGGTGTCACTCACTGTGACGAGGGATCTTTGGGTGCTGGTGCTTTTGTGTTTACGAGATGTGCTGTTGGGCCGTTTCAACATTTCAATTCCAAGGAGTTTTGGGTTCGGAACCTCTGTCGTGGGGTAACCCGATGACGCGCACCTGGATTTGAAGCCAGCATTCCTGCGCAGGTTTCACGGACCCGAGCTGCCGACAAAATGACTCTTAAATCACACAGCTGTACAGGTAAGACAATTTAGTGCTTTCTACAAACTGACCTTGCAAAACCTGAACGTGGATGGCTGCAGTTTCTTTATAATTAGATCCATTATTTACAAATTAGGCTTTTTGCGCCCTCAGGTGTTGGGAACAAAGGGAACATTTTTGCGCATAAACATTCGCGAATTTTAACGCTGCAAAAATAAACGGTCAGGTTCGGGTAAATGTTACTGGTTGGATTTAGTACTGTGTAAACAGAAGTTTTTCTGAAAAGTCTGCAAGTCAACTCTTGAAACGTTAATGACGCGGACGCGATCGCTGTGGGGAAATCTGTTCACCCTTGACGAAGGAAATTTGTGTCTCGAACCACCGAGCGAACCTCTGCAGTCCTGATCAGTTCATCCAGGTTCGCCTGACCTTGACCTTCGAGTCCTTGATGATTCACCCAGCTGGTCCATCCAGGTGGTGACTTACCTGCGGAAAAATTGCTGGAAAATGGACAACAATGAAGGTCACTGGCCAAGAAATGCTTTACGCTCGAGTTTTATTTTTGTTCCACGAACGGCAGTCTGTGGGCAAGGCCATCCCGTTTTACGGGGCTCGAACAAGGCTCTTTGTGGATCATTTGCTGCCTTTTTTACAGATGAAAAGAAAGATGAAAGAAAAACATAAAAGAGTGAAGAACGAGTGCAATTATCAGGTGGACCTTTACCTGTGCCGCCCCACACGAAGTGTCTTCCTCGAGATACAATGTGCAGAAATCATCGCTTCGCTCTCAGAACAGAGAAGCTGTGCGTTCACCGCGTGTTTTCTGGGCTTGGTGCTTCATCTGTGGTGCGTGCGACGAACTCACCTCTTGTTGGCGTCAGGTTAGTTTGAACCCCCGTGCAGACGTCCATGTACGAGCACCGGACGAGTTGTCTGAGTCATTTGAAAATACAGACCTCGCGAAGAAAACTGCACACCCCTTGTGATCAGACTGAGTGTCTTCCATTTCGACAGTGCAGACCATGAGAGAAGCCAGAGCCAGTCCGGCATTACAATTTCTGTCTTCACACCTTGTATTTTTATGAGGTTGGGAGAGTGTTAGATCAATCATATCTTGTATGCAGGGCAAGATCGGAGAACAAAGCCCTGAGCTTTGCAGGGTGCAGAGAGTGGGCGATACCTGCGAGGACGTTCCTCTCAACTTGGTCCAGAACAACCAAATTCGATTGGAACATGGGTTTCTTTTGTGGCTGGACAAGGAATTCTGACTTCAGAAAGGGTAACTTTGCGCATTGGATTTTATGTGCTGAAAACAATTCAGTGGGGCCAATGAGATGTTGGACACTGAGTGTCGGGATGCAGCTCATTGTTTTCGTGCCCAGAGGGTGGGTGAGGACAAGTCTCAGACAAGTCTCAATGCTCAGGTTGACAAGGTCAATTTCACTTGATTCCTGTGCCCAGTTGCTGCAGATACTAGGTGCAAATTCCCTTGTTTGACATCATGCACACGTGAAAAGGGACTGTTTTCGCTGTGTTCCCTGCAATGTCAAATTGAGGGGGTCCAGTACAGGGAAGTCCTGCCCGAAGTGGTCGTGCGCATACACGCGGTTTTGATTACGTGGGATGAGTTGTCGGACCTTTGAGCTGTTGCCTGGATGACAGGACCTATTTGTGATTGAAGGGCGGCTTCGTGTGTTTACGACTTTTGTCTTCAGAAGTTCGCTAATAAAGCAACAGCGGCTGTCAAGCCATTTGTCTCGTAGGTTATGAAGAAGATGATTGTACGGATGGGAGCTATCTCCTCCTGATGACGGGTCTTGCTCGTCTGCCAAGAGGACCACATCAAAATAGAAGGAGTGAGAAAAGTAGTCTCAGCAAATTGTGTCCACCCAAGCACTTCCGTGTTCAGGACCTCATGGTGAAAGGAGTTACCTTTGTTTGCAAGCCTGCTTGCTTTACTTTCCTGCTGGGCTGACATGTAGAAATCAAGGACAAAAGCCCAATTCAAAAGTGTTGGACACTACTATTTGTGCGATGTCCCTTTAGGGAAGAGCACTTAGCGGTGTGCTGAAAATTTTTTTGTATACATGCCACTTTGGGGAAGATGTCCCTGTCATGTCCTGTCCTATCCCCCCCCTCATGGAGGGCTATTAGTGGCCTATCTCAGCAACTGCTGAAGGTACAGACTTGATCTAGGGCTCGTTGGAAAGGTCTTTGAATCCACATTTCAAATTTTGAAAAATGGAATCTC
>JAAUXT010039586.1_pt1 | contig 35273 bp, 32 predicted proteins | sample 7278171 | NCBI WGS metagenome assembly JAAUXT01 (sample SAMN14350112, study PRJNA611818) | marine sediment metagenome | isolation source: surface marine sediment (1.8m) | place: French Polynesia: Moorea | collected 2018-08 | reverse complement strand
TCCAGTCTGTGATCACTGGAACAGGGGTAAAACGGAGGTTTTGTCTGCCCAAGACGGACGGATGCGGATACAGGGGCAAACCAATATCAGACCGCTACCGCGGCTGATAATTAGCACGCCATAAACCTTTCCATGCAAGCGCCACATTTTCTTCCAGCAAACCATTGCGTCGCAACAAATGTTTATTGGTGAAGGGCGAAGAGACTCAATTCACAGACGGGACCAAAAGGTCAGAAGGGCCGCTGGACGCTGGCTCTGAATCCGTCCGCAAAGATGGGGCTCTTTCACCCGTAATGCGTCACGCGTTGCATTCGTGCACAACTCAGCAATATTTCAATGCGTGTCCACAAGCTCAGCTGCGCACACCAGTTTCCATCATTAGAAGACGCAAAAAGTCATCCTGCAAACTCAAACTCCCTCCACTCAGGAGTAACCATTGGAACTGCACCTGGCAGTGAAGTTCAGGGTGTGACGCGCACAGTGTGAAACAAACCGCCACTTCATCTGCAGTGCTTGTTGACATGCTTACAGCACAATTAAGTGGTAAACAACCTTCACGACCTCTCGCCAAATGGGACCGTTTCAGAAAGAGCTTCAAGGAACATCAAGGGCCGAGATTACCAGGGGCGCATCTAGATTTCGGTGTGGGGGCGACCTTGCAGAGAATCCAGGGGAAAAAGTTCGTGGGTGCAACCCCGCCGGACAACCGTTGTAGGAAGTGGGAGGTGGGAACTCTTCCAACTTTCAAAAGTGAAACGGCTTCGGTTGAAAGGAAACAAAATTTGGACCACGGTCGCTGTTTCAAGAGGACCCCACCCCAACCCCAAAATAATTTTGCATCCCCTCTCCAAGGGTGGAACACCGTCCGAGACACACCTCATTGCCCTTCTTGTCCGTCCCTGAATCCGCTGGAATTCACCCCACCTACGTATTATCTGGGCCATAAATTTCGGGATCTCTGTATTTCCCACGGTAACTGGATACACCAGCGCGCGAAAAACGGTGGTTTCTAAACAACCCAGCCGCTGGAAATTCATTCAAACCTTCGTTCACGAAAAGCCACCGCCAGTGCAGACGAACAAAGCCCACCACAACAACAGCACAATCAATTCAAATTTATTCGACAAAACCAGATTTCTTCCAATTTCTTCCCATCTCTCAAGAATTGGCGAGTTCCCTGGGATGATTCGAGTTTTGCACCTGAGGTGGCAGCACCTCCTGGCTCATCCCAACTCTTGGGGAAACTCTCGGGTCGTCTTCCCTGACCAAATGTTTGCGCATTGAACTCGGTCATTTATTTCGTGCTGGAGTTTGAGCTGGCCCGTCGCTACCAAGGTTGGTTCTAAAGAGCTTTCACGTCGAAAGCGTCTGTGTGTGTGTGTGTGTGTGTGTGTGTGTGTGTGTGTGCCGTCCACAAAGCACTTGATTGAAACCAAGTGGAATACTAACTCACAGTCTTCTTGATTTTACGTCGCGAACAACAGGAGCGGTGCTTCGATGCTTGCGAAAAATTCTCACATGATTCGTACGTACCTCGTATTGGTCACCCAAACAGACGACGCACGAACGAAGTGATTCACAACGGACCAAAAGACACCTGAAGCGCAGATCATCAGTTTCGCGTCAACAAAGACAACATGAACAAGGGAAAAGCACGAATCGGGTGCCCTGCATCATTTCTGCGGGGTTCAACATGGGTCCTGGTTGGGGTTGCCATGTCCAGGCGCTTTCACTGCATGGCCAGCAGCAGAGCTGACATCTTCGTCACGCTCTGGACAAGTGACTCCTTCTTCAGGTGATTTGAGGAGGTTGCGCTATTGAAGGGCGCTTGAAAAAGCGACCGAAATGGTAGCAACCGAAATCAAAGCACCTGCAGCCAGCGTCTATGAAATGGAATCAAGCATAAAAACATCCCATTATTTTCCCACTTTTTCTCTCTGTTCGTCCTCCAAGGTGAGGTGCCCCCCCCCCCCAAAAAAAACCAAACAAAACCGCCACACCCACGACCTGCTTGAAAATGAGCGCAGTTGAGATCAGCCTCCCGCCCCTGGAGGTCACACTTCAATCTGTAATCCAGAGCCCTCGAGGTACTGCCGTGCTAAAACCACGGAAATGCCGCTCGCATTCCTGCTGAGGGACAAAGAACCGAATTGTTTTCCCCACAAAACGAACATGTTGCAGTTGTACGTATCCAACTGTTTGTTCTTCGTCATTGGTTGCGTCATACAAAACTTCGTTGAATTTGGTGGGAACTGAACAAACCGAACTCTTTGTTTCTCCCGGCAGACTCTTGATTGCCCAGATTCAGATTTGGCTTTGAAGCATTTGTCACCTCAGGCTCATTCTTCTACATTTGTTTTCGTGTCAACAAAGTGAATTCGAGACAAGTGTCGTTTCGTGCAGTGAACGTTGGGAAATCATGATTGCAAAATGGCCCCGTGAAGGGTTGGCCGTTTTGAATTGTCAACAATTTTTTCGTGTGAAAAAAAAGAGACAATTTGGGCCTGCCCTCTCCACTAAATTCTGGAAACGCTCTTCCAATATCTGGTGTGAATCGGCTGTGACAAACGTGCGACACAAGAACAAGGAGTCTGTTTGAAATGCCCAGAGACGGTACAGTTTTATTCACATACAAAACGGTATAAATAGCGAAGTCTTTACATCTGTACAGGTCTACAACACAAAGACTACTCACGCGTACCTGTATCTCTCCCTCTCCCTCTCTCTCACACACACACACACGCATTGTCTCAACAGCACAACAACTGCGTTGTTTCGCGCGAGAATTTCACAAAATTGCAATTGTTAAGTTTCCATTGAACCAGCACACACTTTTGTGTGATCATCTGCTCCAGAATCCGTCCGTCTGGACACAGAACCAGAGTCTCCACAGAAGACAGGCCATCCGGAAAAATAAAGAAAGAAATGTTTTCCAGAAGTTCCCAATGTTCTGTTTAGGGACCTCAGCTTGCACAAACTCATAAAGAACCAAATGACACCCTGTTTTCGCCTTGTTTGCACTGGATGCGTGACGCGTAGCGTCTCAACCCTGCCACGCAAGCGACAGGGACACAACGCATGACGCACCCTGTGTGAATCAGACCTTCGCCTGTGAGCAACAGAAATCTTGGGGATCTGTCCCACAAATGGCGACGTCGCGACTTTCCCGTCGCACTGTCGCAGAAAGCGCCACCACACCAGTCGTGCATATTTTGGTGAACACGGGAGCACAGAAAGTCAAGATGTTTTCTGGAGACGTCTTGCGTTGTACCCAGGAGCACTGAGCCAACCAAGCGCTGCATGACGCGTCCAGTGTGAAACAGGGCAAATGGAAAAAAAATGCTCTCGCTTGTGACGAGGCTTTGTTTGCAAATTTTGTTTTGTGTTTTTGTCCACCCAAATACACACAACGGTGAATGAAGTTTACGCGCGGAGAGTGTCCAAACAGCTGAAAATAACTCATGTGAGAAACCCTGAGACTGAGACCAGCTTCACACTGCGTGGTCAGTCTGACTGCGACGCCGCGCCTGTTGACTTGCACAGGATACACGCAGTGTGAAGCAGGTCTGAAACGTGCGCCCCTGCGGCACGGCTTGAACGACCAAATTGCACGAATTCAACGACACATCGCACACACATGTCTGAGCAACTTCGTCCTATTTTTGTTTCTCACACATTGAAGAACATTACATCCTCAGGGTCATCCAAACTTTCTGTGTGTCCGTCTCATTGGCAACGCACGACTGGCGGTGCACGTGGTGTACCGTCAGTTGGCGGCGCAATATCATCCAAGCGTCAGTTTATCTCGGCGATTCCCCTCAACACAAACAGCACCATATGCTCTTATTACGAGGATGTATCCAAATATTCTGAGACTCAGCATGTTCATGCGTCTCCACGAAGGACAATGGACTCTGCTAGTCAGCTCTTGTCTCAGGTCAACCAACCGTGTCAATTTGCGCGCCCGTGAACATGCTGATTCTCAGAATATTTGGATGCATCCTCGTACATCCTCGTACCTTGCGACTCACCACAAATCAACACCGAGCGCGCACTGTCGTGATCATGAAGATTCCCAACATATTTCGATAGATCCTCGTATTTCTTCAGGTGCCTGCGAAGCCTCGTTGGCCTGCTCAACGTGCCATGTTTACGTTCACGAGGACTACACAGATCGTCTTCCGGAACCGGACGAACGGTTTGTGTCAGACTTTCGTCAATTTCCTGCTTTGCGCAGATCGTTATTTTTTCCAGAGTACTTTTTGTTATTTTAGTTGTTTTGCCAACAGCAGCCGCTCTTGACTCTGACTTGCTTTGTAGAGAAGACGACATGCTGGACATGGCGCCATTTTTGAAAGACAATTCTCGCTTAGGTACTGGATATTTTGCAGTTTCCTCGGTCCCTCAGAACAACTTTTCTGTCTGAGAGAAACAAAACAAACAACGAAATGTTCCTTTTCCTGCACTTCCTACTCGTCTCTTTATTTTGTTGTTTGGAACTTGGCGATGAGCGCCGTCAAACTTCAGCCGCAAATGAAAATCAACTTTGTCTTTCCAGGCTGTCAGATAATTCTCAAGAAAGACCTTGAAGGCATGGAGCTGACTTTGCCACAGGCTACAAGGAACTTTTACGTGGATGGACACGTACCAGAGCCTCATTAGCAGATTCCACGCTTGAAGTCCACACTAATTGAACAATCCTGTGCAAGCAAAACGCGATTGGCCATGTCAAACTGTGACACCAAAGAACAAGCAGAGTCTGTTTGTCACAATTCGTCTTCGTTGAGTTTGTTCGACCAAGCAACCAAGTGATTTCCTTCTTCTTCCCACTCTTCTTCGGCAGGTCCTGGAGAAATAAAACAAATTGGCTTGCAACAGAACAGAAGAGTGTTGACAACTTGCACCTCATACTGCTGGCGTAAAATAGCTCCATGGAGCTCGCTGTGATTTGAGGAGCGACCGAAACACACAGTGACCAAAACCCAGAGAAAACAAAATGCACAAAGGATCAATTTTAAACAATTAAGATTTTTTTTCTTTTCAGGTCACACCCAAATGTATCCAAATTGTAAGTACCTGATATACAAATGCCCTATTTACACACAAAGTTGACCATTATCTTTGCCAAATATAACAAAAAAAACAAAATGTGTACCAAAAATCCCAAATTTGCACCTGCCATACTATCTCACGTACAAGCTGCCCTCAAGTACAAGATGCACCCCAACATTTGACCTTTTTCTCTCGTATCAAAGTCTTATCAATGCAATGAAAACTCAAACTCATGTACAAGATGCACCCCAGTTTTGAAGAACTTTCCTTTTTTGGACCAATACAATGCATCGTACACAAAGGACAGTGTGGTAAACCTTGACCCCTCTTTAAAACCATGTAAAAGTTTTTGAAAATGAAAGAATGAAAAACACCAGTCCAATACCCAACCAATACACTACATTTCATGTTAGTATGCATCCTTCATGTTTTCAAAACACTTTTTGAGAAATCATCCACATTATTTTGTGACCCTACAAATTTAAACTTTCTGCCCTCACAAACCTAAAAATTTGAACTTGATATATTCCTCACTGGTACATTATCTTTGACCCAAACAAATACAAAAATGCCCCAAAAGATCCAAATTTAAAATTTATCTTCACCAACAAAGTGCTGTTTATATGCTTTTGGTGATTTGTCGGTCACCCACCATTTGAGTTTTTTTGAGCAAACCTCCTCAAATCACCAAAAATTAAACCCTTCAGGTTAAAAATGAAATGTGAGTGGCTGAGGAACTCACCTGATTGCTGCTGTGAACTGGACAATGGTTTCATGTACGCATTTTTCATTCTGTTCAAACGGTCGAGTTTGGCTTGTTTGTCCTCTCCCGCATTGTTGATGTTTCTCTTGAAATTTCCGTACATCAGCATTCGATGCCTGCAAGTGGTACGACAAGGTCCGATTCAGTCTGACCGAAAAAAAGAGGGAATGGAAAAGTCTCGTACATTGTGGGCCTTGATGCGTGTCACATTTTGTGTTGAGTAAAATAAACCTACTCCTTCATGTGTTGCTTCAGTTGTTCTTGCAGTTCATCTGGTTCCAAACCGTAGTGTGACACCTGACGGTGTGAGCTGCTGTCGTGGAGAGTCTCTGACACTACGTGCAACGAACAGACCAGACAAAGCACCAGTTGACAACGAATTGAACAGATAACATCACAACGGGCGTTTTCAACAATCACACTTGATGCGAAGTACCCGCTGCCTTTGTTTTGTTGGTTGTTGTTTGTTTTCAAGAGGTGAATTTGGGGGATTTCTCACTGCCAAGAAATGTCGCTGTCCAAAGAGTTTGCTGCAGGGGGAACTTGTTTTCCGTTTTCAGCTGGGGTTCATTGTTTTGGAGGTGAGGGGAAAATTTTGTGACCCCTTGCAGGACAGGAAAGATTTCCATGGCAAAATTGATCTCGTTTTGGCATTTCTCGGAAACCCACAATACCACACTTTGAAAGACACAGTTACAGAGCAATCGCACAACGAAGGCGAGGCGGGTTTCTAAAGCGACAGGTGTTCTTGTTTGGCAGACAATACTGACGCTCACAGAGATTCTTTGGTGGCCTTTCGGATTTCGACGTTGCTATTCCACTCCAGGTAACATGATAATCTTCGAATGAAATTTTTGCAGGCTTCGTGTGAGAACTTCGTGGCAGCGCCGTGTCTCGACTTAATTTGACTGGTTTTCGTCTGGGTGAAAAAGTGACAGTTTGTCCGTGCAGGTCTTGTGAAAGAGCACCTGTGGAAAGTCGAGCAGAACTTTGTCAGTTGTGCGTGGTTTCAGCGCAAGGCGGGAAGAATGGTCGCCAGGTGAGATGAAAAAACTTCAGCACTCGCCTTCAATGTGCTTGCTTGTCGTGACGCAGTCAAACACCAACTGCTTGTAAGTGCGCGGAGAATGAAGCATCATCTGAGCAGCCTCCTGGTTCACTGCGTTCTCAATGGCTGGGTTCGCAAGCATAACCTGCATGTCGAGGGAAAGGCGAACTTTGACATAGTGGCAAACTTTTCAGATAAAAACGGAGGCTGTGGCGTTGAAAAGAAGCAGGGTAATCCCGAGAAGTTAAGAACGAACGCTTGTATGTTCTGTTGAGGGTCACCTGTATTGTAAGCAGAATGCCTGCAACACTGTAGTTTGCCTTCCACTGGGTCAAATCGTCCAGAAAGTTAACGCACGGCTTTCCTGTGATCATGTCCACTGAAAGATTTTGGACAAACTGAGACATCGTCCAGACCGATGAACACCAGAGATCGACATTTGTGTCAAGGAGAAGTGCCTGGTAGGAAGACTTGGGTTTGCCGTTTGACGAAAAACGTTCGAAAACAAAAGTTGCAGGTGCATTGAAATTACCATTTGGGTGAAATGGTATGGTGTGGAAACACACTTCTGGAGGTCGAATGTTGTAATGCTCGTCAAACGTTATGTACAGTCTGAAGATACCACCTGCATTCATGAACAACGTGCACTTTAAAACAGCAACCTATGACACGTTCTATTTTTTTTTGGAACCCTTGGCCAGTTGTGTGTGCTTTTGTGCTCCTTTTGGTGACATTCGTCGAATTTGCCCGAAGCAGCATTTCTCTATTTACCTTCCCAGTCAGTTCCTTTGGGGCCCAATATTTTGGCTGTCCATTCGAACATGTTGTCATCTGAGATCTGGCTTGCTTCTATTCCCTGCAATTGCAAGTGCATGCAGACTCTGACTCTGTGGCCCAAAACCTGTGATTGTTTGACTTGCATCGAACAGTGTGCAGGTTTTTGTCAGACAAATACCACAAACCCAGAGGTTTCCTTTTCGCAGTGTTTCGAACTCTCTCTTCACAAGCAGATGAGCTCTTGACAACATCGTGGGTTCTGCAAACAACCAAGTCTCCCGAACATTTTGACAGGTCAAGCCAGCAGACTCTGGATCTAGAGTCTACATTCGACTCAGATGCACAGAAAACAACGCGTCTACGCAATACCTTACCATTTGTTTCTTAGACTTTGTGGCGAAATACCAAGCATATCCGAAGGGCAAATGTGGGAAGAGTGAAGTTTTGACAAATGGTCCGCCATGTTTGTTTGGCTTCACAACGGTCCATTGCGCATGCTCCTATGTTCGCCTGCATGGCTGAAGGGAACTTTTGCGCGATTTGTAATTTCTCAGGGCTCATAATGCCGAGAGTGTGGAAAGAATTTTTTTGACACCTTTCAGAGCCAAAAAATTGAAAAAATCTACAGCGCTACGATGCGCTGTTTGGTGCGACGTCCCATGCAAATGACATCATAATAAAATGAAATGACCACCATGAAATGACAACCTGAACTTTCAACTTTTAATTTGAATATTCAAACTGAACAAAATCACAGTACTTATATCAACAAGAGAAGAACATTCAGCATTCACTAGTTATGAGTCATGCCTGTTCCCAGAGCCTGCAATGAGGATGTTTCCCTCACAGGCCTCCTTTTCAGATTATTTGAGGAAGTTGTATGATTTGGGTGCTTTTGGAAAAAGTGACCAAAATCAAAGCAACTGAAATCAAAGCACCTATAGGCAGGGTCAACCAAGTATGTGTACAGCAGTTTCATGGTCAAGATGAGGATAAATTAAGGATCTTTCAGGCTATTTTTGGTTCAATTTGGGTTGGGGATAATGCTTGAGGAAGGAATTTATAAAGTTCAAATTTTGGGGTTCATGAGGTCAAAAAGTTCAAATTTGGAAGTGTGGAAAACATATGGTGTTGATGCAGCAATAGGTCCCATATCTCTGAAGGTTCAAATTGTTTGTGAAGAAAGTATATTGATGAAATGTAGTATATTGTATGGGGGTTTGAGAGGTAGCATTTGATTTTTAATTTTTGAAAATTTTTATTTGGTTTTCAGAAGGGGTCAACAGTGGGGTTGAAATATCAGATTTTGTAAAAGTGTTCAAAACAGTTGTTTGGATAAGAGTTGGGTTCATTCAGATTTTATAAGACTTTTGTTTTTGTGAATTTCAGTAATTTTAAGGTGCTTTTCAAGTGAAAAGTAAGGTGTGTAAATTTGAGACATTTGAGCCTGTTCAAAACAAATATGTGGAATAGAGTTGGGTTTATTTGTTTGTATTTAGGTATAAGAATATTTGACTGTTACTTTCTGTTCTTTTGGGTCCATTAAAATGGAGTCCAATAGAGGCTCCCAAGAACTTTGGTTTCAAATTGCACAAGCCCAAACATTTTGACATCATTGGGAGAACCCTTCCTTTGAAAATCACCATGATGCCATCTTGGCATATTCTTATTGATTTGTGCTGGGTACTGGTCAAGCATGAGGTACTAAGGCATCTAGAAAAGCACTATTGGCATGCAAAACATTCTTTCTGTGAAACAACATTTTCACCATGAACACATAATATTTTTCATGATTGGTCTGTAGATAATTCTATGTGCAGGATAATGTGCCAGGAAGGAACTCAGTCAGAATGCAGCACTTTGAAACCTGGCAATGTTCCAAGTCTCATGTCCAGACCATTGACAACTGCAAATCACACAAGGCCAGTTGGCCCATTTTTTGTATTTTTTGGGAGGAGTTATAGCTGTTTATTGTTTCAGAAGGTTTCTTTCCTTCCTGTAAATAAGTTCAGCAAACTGACTTGCAAGAAAAGAAAGTAAAAACTCCAAGAATATCTGTACTTTACAAAAATTTTACAACTAGAAAATAAAAAAAAAGCAAGAACATATGAACATCTTTTTTGTCATCTTCACTATGCTGGTTCTCATTACCACGAATCTCAATAACTTCAACCTCCTGCTCTTCCACTTGCTCTTGTTCCTCCTCATCTTCCTCTTGTTCTTCTGCCTGGAGCTAATTTTCCTCCTGAAAAAATGTTGTGAATATACAAAGAATGCTCATACAAAATTCTTCTCTTTTTTCTCAGTTGAGAATGTATTTACCTCCTCTTCTTCTTGCTCTGAGTCAGAAGATGGCTCATGAAAAAGGGGTTTACCTTTTTTTGCTTTTGCTTGGAATGTATTGTGGCTTGTTATGAATTGAAATGAGAAAGTAGTTTGGGCATTTGTCATTGGGCATTTGTTTGCGATTTTAATTGTGGGTACGTTCAAAGTGGCTTCATGAATTTTTCAGTAAGTTTTGTTTGTTTGTGTTGCTGGTGTGCTGGTGTGAGGTGGTTGTTGGTACACTGGATTACACACTTGTGTTATTTGTTCGGTGGTGTGGAGTCCACTTGTTTGTTGCTCTGGCTTTATTACTTTGGTTGTTTTCTGTTCAATCTTGTTCAATCCTGTGCGTTTGTTTCTCAAACGGTCTCCTCCAAGAAGCGAAGGTCCCAGTGCAAGACCCAAAACAAATGGCTGTTCGTTGCAAACACTTTGCAACTGCGAGACACTTTTGCCCGGTAACAGCCCCCAGCAATGTTCAAGCTGCAAATGGCTTGTTCTCTAGTTCTGCTCGAGCCCTTGCAGAAACTTGATGTATTTTCAATTTCAGGTCTCTAAACACACCACTCTGGAAACTTTTCACTTGCAATATATCCCCAATCAACAGCCCCCAGCACCCAGATCAATGTGGGACTCGCAAGCGCTTTAGGCAACTGTTTCTTGTTCCTCTCTTCCCACACAGGAAAAGCAAACTTTTTAACTTGTTCAGAAATTCACACAGAGAACTTCACGAAAACATGTGTGAATTGCACCCCCTGAAGAAGCAATGTCCATGACCAAGAGAAACCACCACATAAAAAAATAGCTCCATGGAGCTCACGGTGATTTGAGAAACACAGTGACCGAAACACAGCAACCGAAGCACAGACAGTGACCAAAATGCAAATTATCAATTTCAACAAATATTCACATTATTTTCATCACTTCGAATGAACCCAAATCTACCCAAATTACCTGTACATATTGAAACATGCCACCTGATTGCACATAATACTTGCCAAAATCTTTGCCAAATGTTTATGTTGAATACCTTCCTAAAATCCCAAATTTGTACCCAAACTTTGGCCCCACCTAAAATCCATGCATGTACAAATTTTTTAAAATGAAAAAACAAATCACACTAGTCCAACACTAAATCAATAAACAACATATCATCAATATATACATCTTTTGTCAAAATTTAGTGACCCCAAAATTTGAATTTTTTGCCTTCAAAAACCTAAAGTTCCAAACTTGACAAATTCCTTACTCAGGCATTATGTTTGACTCATACAAAGTCAAAAAGACCCCAAAGCTCCAAATTTGAAATCATCTTGACCATGAAACTGCTGTACGAGGCAGGTTCAGACAATTGTGAGAAAATGTCTTTCATTTGTTGATGGAATGAAGTTTAGCACAGAAAGGGACTGTTGAAACAGAACACAACAGCCCATCTTATGCCACAGAAATTATGCTGAGAGACTGTTCCAAGTTGTTTAAATTTTGGTGTGAAATGTGCAATTTCGCAGGGTTGTAATATAACACAAAATTGGCAACTACAGCTCCGATGAAGCTGATTGTAGTACCTACAGAAAGCTGAGTATCTCAGCTTTCGATAGGTGCCTGGATCATCATGATCGGAACTGTAGTTCAGGAGTTATCGCCAATTCTGTTAGACCTTTCCTGAATTTTGCTTTTTGGTCAATGAGCAATTTGCATGGAGCCATGTTACAACCCTCTGAAATTGCATTCTTGCAGTTGCTTTTGAAGCAAACAATTGAAAATTTAGGTTGAGGACACCACAAACTGCAGACATTCAGAGGGGAAACTCTTTGCTCATACCACCAGAAGTTTGTCAGATTGTTCGTTCATGACAAAAGAACTCTAGATTTCATCACCATTTTCTGAACCTGCCTCGTACTCGTAGACGCTGCCTTCAGGTTATTTGTTTCGGTCACCCTGTTTCGGTTGCTCAATTTGATTGAACGCCCTTCAACAGCGCAACCTTTTCAAATCACCTGAAAAGTGCATTGGTTTCACCGTGAAAGGAACATTGGTAGCTTGTTTTGTACAGGTTACGCCAATGGAATTGAAGAAGTCCCTTGGAACTTCTCTTTGCAAAACTGGTGGGGGCTCCCGCTGTCAAAGAAAACAGTGTGCAGCACCAGAAGACCCTGGAAAAATGCTGCAGTCTGAAGTCTTAATTGTTCTTCTCAACTACCACAGCCCCATCATCAATTTTAAATTGTTGTACCAACCCGCCCCAAACTCCTCAAGGGAGTTTATCCCAGAATTACAAACTACACACGCACATTGGTGCCACATGATTCCAACCACCTGTAACTATTTCAATCATTTCACCAGTAGCACCGAAAAAAATAAAAATCCAATCTTCAACGCTCTCAGAAGGGGAAGAGGATCCGTAGCTATCCTTTATCAGTTGAACCCAAATGTCCAGAATTGCGAAAAAGAAAGTGGCAAGTCTTGTGGTTGTGGCCTCGTACACTGAACAAGCGCGAAAAAGGCAGATATGTTTATTTCGTGCAGTATCCATACCACGCCGCTGCTGTGGTGCAAACAAATGTGCATACATGAGAGAATATCACAATTTTGACGACGTACATGGGGCACGCCTTGATTGAGTTTCAATCGAAATCTTCTTGTTCTTCATTGATTTGCGTCATAGTGGCCATTCGTTGTTTCGACTGCCGCACAATGCCGACGAATTTTGAGCTGTACACATGATGAACTGTTTCAGTAACCGAAATCATTGCGTGAAAATAATACAGAATTGACAAGGGCTGGAAAATATTACTTAATACTGCCCATTCCATTTCACCGTAAGTTGCATTCATCATGCTTTTGGCATAGGGGTGTTTCAGAAGGAATGTGTTATTCAGCCAGAGAGCAAAATTTGTAAGGCGTAAGAACTCCAGACCCTGGTATCCTGGCTTACGAAGCAGCTGACTTCTCGTTTTTGTTCGCTTCTTCTGAGCGTAAGTCAAGAACAAACTTTGGATCATGCCAAAAATTATAGATATCACCCCATCTGCCAGGAGGACAGCATCATCTTGATCAAAAGCAGCAATTATGCAGAATATTTTCCAAGAAATCAAACAAAGCAGAGTTATGACGCCGAGTTGGTTGTCAATTCTTTCTTTGACGTCGCTTGCATACTCGACATCATCTTTACCCTTTTCATTGAGGACAGTTTCCAGTGCCTCCTCGTCCTCGAAAGTCAGTTTGCTCAGCTTGAAGAAAGTGATGGGAGCTGCGATGATGCACAAAATTGACAGGATTGCATTCGAACCGTACGTGACGTTGTGGACATTTGGGTCTTCGAAACCACCGTCTGTTTTGTTGTCCTCAAAATCTGTGTAGAGTCTGTAGAGGGAAAGAATCACGGTTCCGGACGTCGCACAAATGATGATCCAGCCGAAGACAAACCCAGAAAAGGAGTTGTAATGCTGTGTGGGTTTGACATGGTACGACTGCGAGAAGAGACTCGACAAGTCGGCAGTGCTTCCCAACGTCGCCACGGAATGTCGCTTGTAGAGGCTTGCAAGGCTTGGTCGGCTGCGCATCACGATGCCTTCGTCCACAGGTGCAGTGGCTTCATCCGAATCCGAGCTCGAATTGGCTGTTGTGCCTTTGGGTTCATACCCAATACCGCTGTTCTCCCAGATGACCAAGATCATGGTAGCGCTGAGCACGCAGTACTCAATAAGCATGGGAAAGGCGTATGGACCAAGCAGCTCCTCCAGCCTGTGGTAAGACTCACACTCTTCTTTGTGTGGAAGAACGGTGTTGTTCTCGTGGTTTGCAAATGGTGCTGCTGTCGTGTGGACTGTGGCTGCAGTGAATATACAACATCCATGGAAATTTACACATTTGCGCTCTGCAACAGTTGTCCATACAAATGAAATGGCGATGCACAAGTACAATTTAAATGCTTGGGCACTGCACTGTGGAATTGGACGACTGAAGTGAATGCCGGATGGGACTTTCATCCACTCTTCATATTTTCAAGAATTTTTGATTCAAAGATTTGGACAAAGCTAGGTGCTCACAATTCTTCTTGTCTGCTGTCTGGCTGTGCTCGACTTCCATTTTTGCTTCCAGTGCGACCAAATAAATCCAGAGGCACCCGTTCGTTGCGACGATTTGGGCCGTCATGAATCGAGCGGCAAGAATCATGGGGACACACTTGTTGATTCTCAGCTGAGCAAAACAACAGAAACTTTGTGCATGTTTTTGTGCAGTGTGAGCCGAAACGTTGATGCACCCGAAGCGACAAGGTCCTCAGATGTGGTCCACTTTCCGAAATTTCTTTTGCAAACAGATGTTCATTTGCATTGAGTTTTGATGCTTACCCTGGAGTATTTCACCAAAAGGGCCATCTGAACCAGAATGAATATGATTCCACCAAACTCGTAAACCAGGTTGAAGAAATCATTACACGACTCATTCAAATCAAGGAACTCGGCCACTCCCACAACGAAGTAGACGATGCCTCCTGTGCCCAGTCCTGGGAAACCGAAATATTTGGATAAAGTTATCAGGGACCTGGTTGTCCACACAAAAAGAGGCAAAGACGGACATGCTGCAAATTCTGCCTGAAAATCGACGCTCGAAAAAAGTGATTGCTGTCGTGTGTGTTTCATTTGTTTCGGAGGCTTTGGCTGATTTCTGTTTCAAAGGTATTGCTTTCGCAGTATCTTTTTATGACCTCATGTTCACGATTTTGTGTGTATTGAAGCCACTCGGATCTGCGAGGATGGGCTGCGACAGAACTCTCCACACAACAACAGAGAAAGACCTCACCAATCATTCCAGCTCGCACAAACGTTGTAGACCTTTGATCCCTGTAGTGGTTGTCCACAGTTAACCATTGCAAAGTGCCGAAGACAAGCAGAACTGTCATCGAAACAATGGACACCGCAAAAAGCCCAATGAAAAACACCTGAAAACACAAGGTTCGCAAGTTTGCGCTTTTGCTGCCCTTCTGGGAAGTTCTGAAACAGTACAATGGAATGTTTGTTGCTTGTTGCTCACGAGCGCAAACAAACTATCCCTGTTCAGATATTGCATGTGCCGGTGCTGTAAAATGGTGGTGCCTCTTTCTTCCTGGATTCCTTTCGGACAACTTTGCAAAGCGAATTCTCTTCCTTTTACATAAATTGCCTTGATACACCGGAGAACTCTGAAACGTTGTCTAAGCTCAACTTGGCCTGGGGGTTTGGAGAAGAAACGTTTCGGGTGATCTGTCCGATCTTGTCTGGATCTTTGGGACCCAAGGCCTGCCCCCCCCCCCGTTTCCGAGGGAAAGCCCTTTGTTTTGTTCGATGAGCAAAGTTCTCGTTTCAATCTGGGATTCGCATAGAAACGCTGCGATTGTCTCTGTTCTCCTCATATATCACAGCACGTTGCATTTGTTCGTGCAGATTTTGTGCTCACCTGTCCCGAGCGGCGGGTGGGTCCTGCGCCCAGTATTTCCCCGATGATCAAAGCCAGGCTGATGACCATCAGAATCAAGACGTACATCATGCTGACGGACAGGGTCAATTGTCGTCCTTTATTGGAAATACTACAACGCAAAAAACACTTTTTTCGTTCTCAATTCGAATAAGATTTGCTTGTGCGTGACAAATTTTGTTAATTTGCAGCGAAATTCTTAAAGATATGTGTGTACCTGTAGGACACGAAAGACTCCGTCCAAGTTTTCGGTTTTTCTTTGGTTTCGTCCATTGTGCCTTCTGAGGTGCTCGGGATTATCAATTCTCTTTCGCTGTCACTCTCTTGAAAAGTCTTGTACGTGTGTAGTTTTGTTTCAATTTAGCAATCTATCACGCCTTGAATGATAATCCTGTTCAAGATTCACTGATAACAAGTGACGGTTCGGGTCAAAAATATAGCCAGCGAAGATTATTACCACACCACAATGAGTTTGAGAAAACTGAGCGTGCGTCACAGCGCTGTCCCCCAAAAGAGCAGTGTGCATGCGCGATTGCCTGCAGAATTGCGCACAACAAAAAAAAAGTTCCAAAAGAGGATCAGGAAACACAAAAAGGAACCAGAGCACATTTCAAGATGTGAGTGTTGTCCTAAGGTTTCTTTCTTTTTGTCTCATATCTTCTGAGTGATTTTCCCGAAACGTCCAAAATTGAAGACAGTCTCAAAGCAAGGTCCGCTTTGTGAAGAGCCTCGTTGACTTCCAAGACTGAGGGCCTGAATTGGAAAGCGCACTACAAAGAGTGTTGCGAGCAATGCGTCTTCTATCATCAACACAGCAATGAAATTTGGTTCAGAAGGACAGAAAAAATTCAGAAGATATCCGACAAGAAAAGAAGAAAACTTGTGGGACCACTTCGTGTGTACTTCCGAATTCATTCCAGTGAGTGTGCCCTTGTTATTGTCAGGAAGGTATCCTTCACAAGTACAACTTCGTCCCGAAGCTCCGATCGCTGACCTTCAAGATGTTGTTTGTGTTGTGCTGTTCCGATGTTTCAGCTGCGATTACAGCTTCTCACCTCGTGTACTCCGTGGCAAGAATCACGTAAGGCACAACGTGCAAGATCGTCTGAGCGCAAAGAAGTTTTGATTTTATTGTTGCGCTGAACACTGTATATACGTACGTATATATGCGCTCGACAACTTCTTTGCAATGCAATTGTTGTTTCTGCAACCAAAATTATAAAGTTTTTGGACGAAGCACGATTTTTTTGCAGAAAGATGACAAATGTGAGTTCTGGACAAGGGATCCATGGCTGAAACAGACAATTCAGCGACAAGTTTCAGTGTTTGGTTCAACACGTCTGACCTGCATGCAATTTCATGCCAGATCCAAAATCCACACGCTTGTGTGTCTGGAACGTTCAGATACCTTTTTAGCAGAAAGGTTGTGTGTTATTTTCTCGAAATGACTTTCAAAACTCGTACAAGTGCCTCAAAAAATCGAACAAACAATTGTCAACTCCGGTCCTTCAGATTATCTGTGCAATAAATGAAGAAATTCATCTGCATCAAAAACTGCCACTGATCAGAGATTCACTTTTTGATGTACTTGAGCTTCTCCACTCGTACATCCCATACATTGACAGATCATCATTGTTATCAAATATGTGTTGATCACGCACTCATTTACTGAAGTTCCTGTGGCATCTACATGACATTTTTGCATCCACGATGGCAGGAACATCATGGAGGCAGAGCCTGTGCGACTACTTGTAAGTTAGTCTCGGTCATGAATTTGGATAAATCGTGTCATCTTCATTCTCGGTTTCTAACATCAGATTGTCCAGACGAACAAAAGAGCTGTATGCATTATTTTCAGCACGTCGGAGAAGGGACGGGGGATGATCATGTCTGTGAACCTGTCCTACGTGTTGTGCACCATGGTGATCGGGCTGGCGCTGCAACTCTGCGTCATCATCGGGGCTGCAGGAATCACTGAGTTGGACATCAAGGTATCGGCTTCCTGTCTGTCCCTGGCAACACGAAGATCTTGTGTCTCTTTCAAGTTTAATTTTCTCACAGAAACAGACAAATATGGAAGAGAAGTGTAAGGGAAATTCACGAGGTCCTTGTGCCTTCGTTCAAAGAAAATAGAAAACACAAAGGAGCAAAACTTGTCCAGGAGCACCTGTCGTCATGATGTTTTCTTGATTCTGTGTTCATGATTGAGGATTCAAAACTTCGCGTAAATTGATCAACAAAACTCAACAACAGATTGGTTTTGGAAAGAGAAGCCCTGTTACAGACACGCGAAGGAAGGAAGAGGAATTTGTGAATCTCCCTCGAAAACCCCTTGATTAGCCAAAACAATAGCTCCACAGAGCTCGTGGTGATTTGAAAATCAGAATGCATATGCTATAGCCACCGAAATGGAAGCGACCAAAACACAAGCCACTGAAACACAAGCGATAGAAACACATGCAACCGACATCCAAGGAGCACGCGACAGCAAAATTGTTTTCATGGGGGGGGGGGGGCACACGAAGGAGGGTTCCACCACACGGAGGTTCTTGACAAACTCAGATTTCGAAGGCAAAATATCTTTTGGCTAGATTTTGAAAAAACAAATTCCAAGGGGATTCCCAGGCATGCAGTTGCAAAAATTGGGTGGGTACATGCCAATTGTTCCAGTGGAGGGGAGATCCAGCGCACCTTGCATGAAATGCAACATGCACCGTCAGCTTGGCGAGATTCAGGTTTGAAATAGGCCCTTCTTGGGGGTTGATTTTGGACCAATTGGGAACAGAAAAACAAACAAGTTTTTTCCATGAACAATGTTTTTCTGAAGTGAGCAGTCCCTTCTCAAATTGTTTTGGTGTCATTGCTTTCACACACACACGTACATGCTGAAGATATGAAGTACAAATCTGACTTTTGGGAATGAAAAATCGTTTCTCATGGAAAATGTCAAGAAGTCATGCTTTCACAAATTTTAGTGGTGGGTTGACATTTGAAGAAAACATTATTCCTCAAATGTCCATGCAGTGCATGGAAACTCATTTTCTTCCCGTGCCGGGGGTCACACTTTCGAATAGTACCAGTACACACGTTTCAATGTGACACGCCATCAACCCTTAATTCTCCCAATGACGCATCTCCATTTCAGCAAAAGTAATACACGAGTATTTTCGCAGAAAAAGAAAGGGCCGACAGGGAACAATTTGCTCATGGAAGCGTGATTCAACTGCATCGACACATGTGCAAGGGTTGTCACAAAAAGTGTCACCACGTTTCTCTGGCAACAGTTGCTGACCAGTTCTTTCCACGTTCGTGCAAAATTGCAAAACAGATAGGGGGAGTTGGACTATACCATCCAAGTTGAGAACAAATCAGAAAAGATGACAAGATTGTCGACTGCAAGCTGCTGCTGCTCTTTTTCAGCGATTCTTTTTTGTGCACTTTGCGGCTTCAACTGGGGCGTCAGTATTTATTCTCGTTCTCGGCTGGCTTGAACAACTGACCACGAATGACATTTACAAGGACCAAACATCAACAAACTTCACCAGAGCTGGTGTTGTTGGTGAGTAATGACCCAAATGTAGAAGTTGAATGGTTTCCCTCCAATACGGAACCAGCTTGACTGGAAGTGACTGTTTCAGGTCTGGCGACGGGAGGGGTGGTGTATTTCGTGGGCGCAATAGTACAGACAGTGGACATGTCAGAAGAATGCCGGAACACGGAGGACTACATGTGGACCATCGCGGGAATAGTCTTTATCTTGTGTCAAATTGCGCTGCTCGCCAAGTACTCCAAGGTATAATCACGAGGTTTCCCTGTAGCGGACCAGGGCGGAGCTGACTTATCTCTTGTTCCTCTTTTGTGTACAAGTTTTCGAAGTCCATTTCCTCCCAACTCCCCAGGGGTCAGAACTCAGTTGGTTGAATAAAATGGCGAGACGTGAGTTCTTCAAGACAGGGTGTCTGGCCATTTCAGGTTGCAATTGCATGGCCCCAGTCACTCGGGGCCTGGGTTTGGGGCCACTTGGAGCCTTGACGAGATGTTGGGGACCTGGCCATTTTGTTTTCCCGAAGTGACCGGACATCCGTGTCTGCTGGTTTGGGGTGCACATGTCTGGCCTTTTCATTCCACATGATGCATCGTGGTGATGAACAGTTGTTTGAATTGGAAAGGACATGCAGCACGGCATGAAGTCCGTTTGTGAGCAGGAAGATCGCTCACTGCACATGCACACGCACGCATATAAAAACACTTTGGTTGCAGGTGAAAATCAACAAATCATTCTGGGTCAGTCACTTGGCCAGGTTTTTGATGATGGAGATGTTGGCGACCAACGCTTGCCTTTGGGTCACTCTGATCGGGATGGAAGCGAAAGCAGAGGCTGACATACATGACGAAAGCGCAGGATCTCATTGTAAGTCAAAGAACATACTTACAGAAGCAGCCATTTTCTAAAATGACTGTCTGCATGCACCCTGCAACGCAGAACATCAACTTCAGATGCTGTTCCTGGGGAGGGGTCGCACGGGAACGGAAGCGCGCACGCGACGTGCTCTGAGTACCGGGAGCTGGAGCACCTCCTCATCCCCTACACCTTCCCGATGCTCATCGAGTATTGCGTGGTCAGCGCCACCATGATGATGGTCGTGTGGGAGAACTGTGGCAACGGCCTCATCAAGAAGAAAAAGACCAACAACGTCCCTGACAACCACCCCACTACGTCTTCAACAAACGGAGACGACACAGATTCTGGGATGAACAGCATCCAGGCGTCAACATCAACAGAAAACGACAACAAAAGCTTGGACTGGGACCTGACTGCGTCGGAGAGCCCGACAGCTTCTGGAACAATGTACGCGATGAGCAGTGCGGCGCACACGAGCAAATATGGCGGCTCCCTGGCGGGCTGGGTTCTTTTGAGTGGAACTTTGGGCCTGACCGTCACAACCACCTACTACCTGTACAGTGAAGAGGATGAGGACGACCACTACTGCGAAAGCCTTCCTTACATTCTGAACATTTTCCTATCGATTTTGTGGGTGATCGTTGCTTGTGGAACATTCTCAAGCCTGACCAAACTGACTTTCTTTGATGAGGAGCTACGCGAAACTGCTGCAACAGAGAAGGGAGTGGAGTTCATAAAATGCCAGTACATGTGCGAAGTGAAACACAAGATGGACCACCGGCTCTCAACCATCACCCTTCTGTCCCTAACGGCACTCAAGATTTTCAGTTTCATCGCAGGACTTGAGATGGATTCTGCAATCATCATCACTGATGCTGTTGTTTCTATCCTCTTCGCAGCCGGGCAGAACCTGTTCCTTTCGTACGCTGAAAACAAGCGAATCAAAACTCACCAACAGCTCAAAGAGAAGCCAGGGCTCTCAGGTCTGGAATTCCTGAGGATCGTAAATTTCGCGCTTTGGATCAACAACTCTTTCTTGCTCAAAAACCCAGCCATGAAGACAACTATGAATTCTGCATACGGTTACATGCAGTGGGCTGTACTGAGCAATATTTTCCAGCCATTGACCATTCTCTACTATTTCCATGCCATGATTACAGTGGCGGAGGTCATTAGCCACGTCTACACGCATAAATTCGTTGGCGTTATCAGACGGTCCAAACAGAAAAGAACGGCCAACCGGCAATTTGACAACACAGCCTTTGAATTTGCCGAGTTGTAGAATGGATACCAGCCGCAATTTTCCGTAGATTCTACCAAGACTCAGCTCTCAGCTTGCACCGAAGTGCACTTTTTGCTGCAAACCCCATAATGTCGCTGCAAGACCTGAAGTTGTCAAGACTTAACAAGTTTATTCAGAAGAAATAACCAGAGAACAATATGAAATGCAAGTCAGGTTTTGAAAACAATACAACTTTGTACTCAATATCGTGATTTACGAAATCTTACGCCAACACATTTTACGAAATCTTAGTCAAGAGAACTACTGTATGGAATGTAGCAAGAGTGTCAACCATCACATCCTGAGAGGTAGCTGTTAGAGAAATGTTTACACAAAGAGAAACCCAAGTTTCGAAAAACAAAACCATTCCCAAACGGGATTGTGCACGTTGGAGCTTACAGCTTGCAAAATACAATTTCGTGAATATCCCCCCACCCCTTTCTGGTGTGCCCCGCCGACTGTGGAGAAAAACAAGAACACACAAGTTCCTTGGATTTTTTGCTGGCGGAATGAATTCATCTGTTGTCGATCCACATTCTGGTCTTTTTCCACATTTGCGCACAAGAAGTCTGGCTTCAAAATGAAATGGCGCCAACTACACCTACATGTGTGGACAGAAAGAGACATCCAGGGGAAAATTATCACAGCTTGTTCAAAGGGATTGTACAAAGATTGCAGCGTACTCATACCACCTACTCGTACACACCACTCAGACATCAGAATGTCACTGCCGTCTTATTCGCAACATATTTTCGTGACGCTGTCGGAAACCACTGTTCTTGGTCGTAACATGTGCAGATGTGAACAAGACAATCCAAAATCGTTGCAATTAAGAAGCAACAACAGCATCATAACTGTGGCATTGAAGGCTTCAATTTCAAATTGGACTTTCAAGTAGAATTCAGCCGCTCGCCGCGTAGATCACCTGCAGCCTGCAGCCAACACACACTGAGAAAGTCAATGGACAAACCTTGCCCGAGTTGGGGCAGGGAGGGGGGAGGGGGAGGTTCTTTGGACAATGTCCGACTTCGGATAATCCGAACATTGTCCAAGTTGGGGGAGGGGGAGGTAAACACAGACAATGTCCAAACTCAGTCTGTAACTGCTGAAAGCAAACCTCAATCCAACTAAATTGACAGAGCAAGGTCCCCGCATAGCTCTGCTGAGTGCACTTTTGGCATATTTGAGTCATGTAGTCTTGCATCCATCTTTGATTTTGTGAAAAAGTACTTTTAGCCATCCTTGGCTCATTTTCACAATTTTAGATTTTGGTACAGGGCTATCCAAGGCCATAAACATGTGTTGCATTTTTGGTCACATGACCTGATTGTAGGTGGGGGTGGTGTAACAACACAGACAATGCCTGAGTTCAGACAATTTTGAGTTTGAATGACAAGGAAAATCTATAACTTCTAAATAATGAGCGTTGCTCAGAGGGATAGTAGAAATGAGCCCTCAAAGTTGAGTTTAAATTTGAGTTTTGAGACTTTGGAAATATTTTGTAGGTGCAGGGGGGGGGGGGAGAGGTAAAACCATCATCTGAGGTAGCATAGACAATGTCTGAGGTAGAACAGACAATGTCCAAGACACTTTGGGGTGGGGTGGGGTGGCATGGACAATGTCCAAGGTAGTATGGACAATGTCTGAGGTCACATGGACAATGTCTCAGATACCTCGTGGAGGGGGAGGGGGAGGGGGAGGGAAGAAAGTTGGCATCCAAGACACCTGGACCAGATACACGGGTAAACCATTATCACTCACAAGCGGCTGAGGATAACGGATCAAAGCGTCAAACCACAAATTATCCTCGAGCAGCACATTTTCTGTTCAACCGGAACTGTTCCAACTCGAAAACAATTTGGTTTCGCCTGACAAATTTGGTTTTCGCCTCCAATGCAAACACAGCCGCAAATTTTTTTTCGGAAATTACGTTTCTTAAACACAGGCACAACTGTGACTACACAATTTAATTGAGTTGCTACCGTGAATGAAAAGACAATACTGAACACATCATTCCGTAAATTTGGAACAAGTGATTGAATGGAAGAACTGTGACATGCACGGACGACGCCCTGGTGGGTTCAGATTCACGTCAGGAACCAGTCGGTTTGAGACACATCACCTCACGGGACTCGCCACAGCCATGTAAAAGATTACACCTTTACGAATAAAGTACAGGCTGACGGGAAACGCACGCCATTTGAGAAAACTTACATCGAACCACAGACCATTAAAACAAAAAATACAAATTTAGACCCCTGGGCCTCGCAGTGATTAGAACATGTCATCCGGATCGCTCATTCGGTTTCCTTGTTCAGGTTGCTTTGCATCCAAATGGGCTCTTGACCACCAACTGTAATCAATCATACCTCCCAAAACTCTTTTGCCCCGTCAAGTTTTCCAACAACCCCACTTTGGCACTTTTTGCCTGAAACCCTGAAATCCTCACACAAATGACCACAGCTCTGTCTTGCTTCAACCAATTTACAAGATCTGAGCACAAAAACGATTGTCTCCACAAGTTATCATTTTTCGATGCAGAACAAGCCAAAATACATTCCTGACAAATAGACAACTGAACCTGGCCACAGAACACCAGATTTTCGAATACGATGCCTACAGGTGATGATTATTCGGTTCAAACTGGACACTTCCCCCTTTCCCCAGGGGCATCTTTCAGGCAGCCTTAAAGACAATTTTTCAAAAATCATTGGAAATCAATGTAAAGATTGAAGTCTGAACAAGCCCCAGATATCCCGCGCGCGTTTCTATATCTGATCTTTGTGGCTCGTGATTGGGTCCAACCTGCGTTAGTTGGTTCTTTGGTGGTCACAAAATGTTCAGGAACCGTTTCTGCGCGGTGTCACACACTGATTTCTGACAATCTTTCGAAATTAATCAAATTCAAGTGCAAACTTTTGAGTGACCAAGTTATCACCACTGTCTTCTCAAAGTTCATTCTACCACAACACAAAAGGATCCCTTTGTGCTTTCTGATAGCAAGAAGGTGACGCATAGAAAACCGGCGGTTTCACAACGCCAACTTCTCCGATAGGAAACCAACAAATTTTGGCCAAATTGGAGGGGCGGACCTGGTGCTTTGCACACACACACACACACACACACACACATACACACACACACACACACACACACACACACAGAGTGTGGAGCCGGAAGGGTCTTTCTCAGTTCAGCTGTCGTGGTCCGCAGTAATCATGGATGCTCATAAGCAAGAACGTCTCAGTCGTGGTCACCCCTTGCGCACCCCAGCCCCCCACTTTCGCCCCTCCAAGGGTGGTCATCAGTAACAACGGAAACTGAGACTCAACTTTCAACTCACAGTAAATTTCAGCAACAGATCTCTGAAAGGATCGTTCTTTGTTCACGCAACAAAAGGCGTGAGGAAGATCTAACCACGAACAAACGCAGGGCAGAAATAGATTTGGCCAAAAAACAAAGCACAGTCGATTTCTGCAACCTAAGGTGGCAGTCATATTTATCCTGCATGTAGTGAAGTCATTTTTCTCTGTTGTGGTATGGATTTCTCTTCTGTATCGTTGATTCCTTTTTGTCATGGACAGGACAAAAAAAAAACAAACAAAACAACGACTGAAGTTTCTGCAGTATACAGCGCATCTAAAAAATATTTTCTTTGCAAAATAGACCTTTTCTCTCAATCTCATCTGTGTGAAACTAAATCAGTAAGTCCGCGTGAATACCGGTGTTGAGTGCCCGGGCAGATCAGCAGGCGCAGCCGCTGTGCTCCTGCGACTCGTCCAGCTCGCCGCTCTGCAGCTTCTGCTTGTACTTGGCCGGCAGGTGCGTCTTCTCGACCGCCTGCTCCATCCGCAGCATCACCTTGTCCAGCAGACACTCCACCGCTTTCGACACGTTCTGCCCTGTGGCGGCGCTCGTTTCGAAGTAAGCGAGTCTAAAATAGAAACGTTACTTGATACAGACTGAGCTTTTGTGACTGCTTGAGACCTGACGCCAAGCCTCTTTCGAAAAAGAACAACGCAACTCCCGTTTGTTTGCGTTGTCGGTAACTTGGGCGTTGCGTCGTGAAACTGTCATCGCACCAGGCAAAAGGTCCGCAACACCCATTGGGTCTGCGAAGGGTCATACTCAAAGCACATAACAAGACCACTTGACAGCATTGATGCGTCAACATATTTACTGAATGCATGCCACTGATGATTCCTGCTGTGGAATCTGGCCGACAGGATTTGGTCTGAAAAATGTTCAGGTCGCTTGGCCACGTGACATGGCTGGGTAACTTTCCAGGAGGGTAGGGGAGTGTGACTCAGACAATTTTCTACTGAGAACGTAACACCAGTCATTTTCCGGTTTGCGTGTCTTGCCCCCCCCCCCCCCGTGAAGCGCTTGTTCCTTTGGTGCTGTGCCTATTTCTGGCGCCTTGTGAAGCACCCTGGACACTGGTACTTGTAATCAGAGCGAGCACGAGTTCAGCACAATGGTTTTTGATTGCCGCAGAAGTTTGTAACAAAACTGCTTGTTTTCAATGATTTTGATTGCCAGAGAATTTCAATCATGGATTCAACAAAAAACAAGAAGCAGTGCTCAAGGCAACTGCAGTGCGAAGTCCCCTGCGGCATTGGTAATGTCGTCAATTCTTCCTTGTCCTCCTTATCTTCTACCAGTCATGCTGTCCAGGGGGGGGGGGTTCTGGCCACAGGGGCAGTTCAGGCAGGGGGAGGGAGGTTGGGGAGGGTTAGGGGGTTAGGGGTTAGGGGGCAGGGGACATTTCCATCCACCTGCCATGTACTGCACTACCACATGGTGCTTCGCCCTAAAGGGACTTCGCACAACAACCTGTTGACTTCAACACCATGTTGTTGCTTTACACAGGGTGGGGGTGGGGTAAAGCAAACCATGTCAAAAGAACGGTCAAATTCAAAGTTTTTCAAAATGGAAGTTGCTTTGCTCAGGCGGGAAGCAACCATTTGAAAAACTGTTCTTCTTCATCATATTTTCTTGACCAAGTTGCTTTGCCCCTCACGTAATGCAACTGTCCACACACATGCTGTGTGGCAGCCACGCAGATGTGCGGGCTCACCTCACCTTGCGGTTGACAAAAGATCAATGAGCCCACAGGTCCTCACAGCATTGTGCTCACAACACACATTGTTCTGGCACACAGGCCATTCATTGCTACCTACCAACCAGAGAGAACGAGAAAAATCAGTGGTTGGTTTTGAAACGAATCGTCTTGTTTCTGAAAATGGAAGGGTGGGGTTTTGTTGCCCAGGGGAGAGTAAACCAATAATTGGTTTGGTTTCAATGAAACATTTACCACAACAAGAAAGAAACCCAGTAGAAAATGAATGGTTAGTTACCCCCGCCCCCCCTCAAAAAAGACCAATGGATGATAGAAATGACAGACAGACACATGTATGGAACACCACTAGCAATCACACAAAGCCCATGTCATTCTGCTAAACCATTGGCTTTGTGCACTTGTGATGATGGTGTTCCAAATGCCCACATCAACCATTGGTCAGGGGGAGGTCAGGCAACCATTTTTCACAACAAGAGATCCCAGAACAATGAGCCAATGGGATAAATTGTTCCAACAAACAGGCCAGCATGCCTGCCTGGCAGGCAGACTGGCATGTTTGCTGGAACAATGATTGTCAATGGGGTGAAGCATTAACTATCGGTTTGGAAAACAATAGCAACAGAAACATTGATCAAAGCAAATAAAACGAGAATGCCACGGGCATTGAGTCGCACTGTGAGTTCACCATGCTGCACAGAGAGTTTGGAGAACACAAAAGATCAGAAAGTCCAACTCTGGAGAAGATTTTGTGTGACCCCCCGAGAGTTGATGTTCTGTGACCAGGGTGTGTGTGTCATGCAGCATCTACTCTGAGGTGAGCACCTTGGCGTATATATATGTTCCTTCGAGTAGATGTTGTGTGACCCTGGAGGAAGTGGTGGCAACAGCAACAACAAACGACAGATCAACACTCATTGCAACAGTCGCGCTTCGCGAGACTAAAAAAGTTTTCGTTTCACCCCTGGGTGAAAATGCTTAAAATGGCCTGAAATCGATCCTGGCTAATTTTCACCGTGTTGAATTACCCCCCTCCCCGAAACTCAACATGTACACACACACACACACACACACACACACACACACACACACACACACACAGAGACTGATGGTGATTACAATAAGCGCGCGTCCCATCGAGGACCGCGTGCTTAAAAATACTTTTAAAGCAAATTTTGAGCAAGCTGAAAGAGCGCAACACTATTTGGCATATTTGCTGAGTAATTTTGACAGACTATACGTCAAAACTACGTGTTGCGCATGGCAATTAGTTGTGCACTCGACAGCTCGCAGCTGCCAGGCGTGCTGGAAAAGCGCAAACACTGCAGGCCCAAAAAGGGAAACACAAACATTCGAAGAACGAAAGCAATTGAATTGGCACTTTGCGAAGAGCAACACTGGCGGGTTCTTGAGCAGAAATGAACGAAAACACTGAGGAATCTGACTTGTGCTGCTGAGCCCCAAACTATAAAATTGCCACAATGATGCACAAACACAACATCGAGAGGTGTCCGTCCCACGTTTCTGAAGCGAAACGTTTCTCTGCATACTCGTCACCAGGATTTGCACCAACAGCAAAGAACTTGACAGGCAACTGACACACCCACCGTCAGCCAGCCGCACATCTCCATCCACCAATCTTGCTTTTGCTCTGCTGCAAACAAATATTTCAAGAAACAACAAGGACTCGAGGCTGTTGGTGTGGGATCAGCTTTGCAGCACCAGATGCTTTCTCCCTGAAGGATTAAGACAATTCCTGTCACCACCTTAATGCTGCAGCTCTGGTCTCGATATCCTGCACACGCCTCTCACTAAGATGGCTTGCATCTTAGAACTGTGTCAAGCCATTTCTGAGTTCCATCCAACAAGAAGGCTGTCGCCTAAAAAGCGCGCGGTCTCCTTGAGCTCTGACCACGGTTCAATTGGCCAGTTGAGTTGGCCAGTCACAAAATTTCACCAGAAAGATATCAAGGCCATTTAGAACATTTTGAAAATTCGGTTGAGTTGGCCCAACTCAACCACAGGGGGGAGGGGTAACCATGCTGAAAATGAATTTTTCCCATTTCAAGCCCATTTTAACCAACTTTGATTTTTGGCATGGTTGAGTTACCCTGCCTGCAATTGAGTTGGGCCAATTCAAAATTTCAAACCAAAATTTCATAATGGTCTAAAATGGCCTGAAAATCTTCCTGATGAAATTTTGTGATGGTCTGCTTTGGGCCAGTCAGTTTCTCACTTGGTCAGAGTGCCATGGCCATGGTTGAGTTACCTCCTGGGGGGAACTCAACTGTGGTTGAGTTACCCCCTGACTCAACTGTGGTTGAGTTACCCCCTGACTCAACTGCAGTTGAGTTACCCCCCAAACTCAACTGTGGTTGAGTTATCCCCCAACTCAACTGCAGTTAAGTTGTCTCCCCCCTGACTCAACTGGGGTTGAGTTACCCCCTGACTCAACCACAGTTAATTTACCCCCAAACTCAACTGGGGTTGAGTTACCACATAACAGGGGGTAACTCAACCATCGCAAAACTTCACCAAAATCATTTTCAGGACATTTCAGAAATATTTGAAAATTTGTTTGAGTTGGCCCAACTCAACCAAAAGTGACGATACTCGTACAGACTGTGTGTCATTACAATAAGCGCGCGTCCAATCGGCAGAGACGGGACCGCGCGCTTAAAAATAATGCTCGATCACCATTTTCACCCAACGATCAAACGTTGAGCTTTCTTATTATTTTGTTTTTGTGTGATGTCCCCTCAGGGACGAGCACTTAGTTGTGTGCCAAAACAAATTTCCGGTTTTTGCGGAATCTGGGAGACTATCCCCCCCTTGTAAAGTTATCACCCTTATGTGGCAAATTTAGCGAAATCGCCATGTCGAGTTGAGCCAGCAGCCCTGTTGAGTTGAGCCAGCAGCCCCTGTTGAGTTACTGGGGGGGGGGGGGGTATAAACTCAACATGGCTAAAAAATGAAAAATGCTCAAAATGGTCTGGCTAATTTTCACCATGTTGAGTTACCCCTGCCCCCCACAACTCAACATGGGCTGGCCAACTCAACATGGGCAAAAAAAAAAAAGGAAAAGAAAAATGCTTGAAATGGCCTGAAAATGATCCTGGCTAAATGTCAGCATCTTGAATTACCCCCCTGGTAAATCAAAAAGTACACACACATACATACACACAGATTGATGGTGATTACAATAAGCGCACATCCTATCAAGGACCATGCACTTAAAAATTGAAACAACGCATCCAATGGTGTCAAATTTTGTCTTTTGGGATCCAAGATCAACATCATGTGCAGCAACAGGAGAATTTCAATAAACATGGTAAGAAACATGACTTTATCAAAATACCTTCACATCTTTCAGCAACAAATATCAAGTTACCATTTTTCATACCTCAATTATACCTTCAGAGATGATGTATTTCTTACTTTGTCATACTTGTAAAGATTATGATTGTTGCTGTTGATACTCCTGTCAGAATGTTCTCAAAAGTATCCCTGTGAGTGCACAAGCCCAGGAATCAATACTTCTGAAAACTGCCTTGTAGCTATTGGTGCTGGCTGACATGATTTAGTCTTTTTGGCTTTTTGATGTTGACACACATAAATAGTATGTGGCATCTCAGCCTTTCTGTCTCAATTGTAATGTGGTATATCATGCTGACCTCTTCCTGTGCAGGCAAAAATGGCCATATCTCAGCTGAAATTTGAGATAGAGCCTTGGTGTTTGGTTCTGTGAAAGGTCTTTCAGAGCACTTTGTGCATTTTTCAATTTGGTGACCTGCTGTGAAATTTTCCCAAGCAACCACAAGTGCAAAAAGGTGACAAGAAGGCTACACCTAAACAGTGTGTGGTCCACAGAAATGTTCGCAGTTGATGAAATTTTGCTAGAATCATTTTTAGCCCATCTTAAAGAAAAAAAATTTTTTTGGTGATGACCCATGTTGAGTTAGGGGGGCCCCTGGCCCACCCCCCCAAACTCAACAAACCCCCAAAAAAAACAAAAATACTTAAAATGGCCTGAAAATGACCCTGGTTGATTTTCACCATGTTGAGTTACCCCCCCCCACTAACTCAACATGTCCACATACAGACATGCACATACAGTCTGATGGTGATTACACTAAGTGTGTGGTGACACCCTTCGGGACCACATGCTTGAAAAATCTAAGAATGGATCTTTTTAGCCTGTAATTCAAACCACTAAGCTCAGTTTATACTTTGTCATTCAGAGGATAGCAGCCAGAGAGGTAAGATGTATGTGTGGGTTGCAGGTGATTCTTGTGTGACCCCCTCCCCTGTGAGCATGTTTCCTGACCTTCAGCCAACACTGACTTGGTTATTGGGTGTTGTGAAGGTTGGAGATTATTTTGGTGATGTGTGTATGTTGGGTGACACCCCCCATGAACCAAACAACACACCACTGATATGGTTTGAGAAGGTTGACGATTTTGGTGAGGTCTATGTTGTGTCAAACAATGTGTCGATGTAGTCATTGAGAAGGTTGGAGATTGTTTTGGTGGGTCCATGTCAGGTGATCCCCCCACCCGGACCAAACAATGTTGGCCTTGTCATTGAGTGTCACGAAGGTTGATCTCAGCTGAAATGTATTTTTTGGTGTTACCAGGGCATTTTGACCCACTCTGAAAACTTTGTTGCCGTGGGATTGAAGCATTATAGATCTGCAAAATGGAAATCTCACCCATTTCCATCAAAGAAATTTTGTCGGGCTACGTCTTGGGAACTGTTGTTTGGTCGCGGAAACGCGACTAATAGTATGTGTGTGTGTGTGTGTGTGTGTGTGTGTGTGTGTGTGTGCGTGTGTCGTAAAGCCGTGACCTAGGCCAGGAACACCCCCCGATGAGTGTTATTTCGGCTCATACCAGGGCATGGTATACCAGGGCATGGTATGCACGGCCTGGGAAGAAGCACAAGTATCATTTTGATTTTGGCAGCTGACCAGTAACATCTCTCTCTTCACAATCTAATTGGCTGAGGCAATTTTGCCTTTAATGGGTACTGAAAAGATGTTTGGTCCTTGTAAGTCAACAGGTAGGTACTGATGGTTTCTATGGACCAAACAGCACAGTCTGAGCTCTTACGGACCAATCAGCATGGCATGGGCTTCTGCGACAAATGTCCTGTAAGGCATCAACAGCCCTCATCAAGCATTCGGGTTTGTTTGAGTTGGCCAAAACATCTCGTTCTGTAGCAAAAACAAATTCGTTTGTTTTCAAACTTTCTGATTGTTCCACTCGGAGCCAGAAAGGTTGAAGCTGGACCGAAACCAAAATGTGGACACAGGCCGGACACGAATGTTCTCAGGCGTTACGAAGGGGCATCCTTTTCTGGCGAGAAATGTTACTGAACATGATGAAGGTATTTGACACAATTTCTTTTGTGCGAGCATTGAGAACAAAAGGCAGAACAAAAGGTGGCATGACAAAAACAGTCAACAAACATGTCAAATGCCGTCAACATTTCTCGCCAGAAAAGGATTCCCCCTCGTACCTTGATTCATCAAATATTCACCACTTTACCCTAATGCACTGAGTGCATTTGGTTCAAGTTTCTCGGCACTCGAGGCCTGGCTATTAGTCATGACAAAAACACAATGGCACCATGTGTTTGTCCGACAGTGTCCCAGTGCGCCCACAAGCTTGCAATTTACATTCCAGCGGACGCAACACCCAAGGATTTTTCAAAGCTTGCCTGCTCTGACAAAATAACCAGTGGAAAGTTTGAAGGGCACTGGAAAGTGGGAAAATCAAGAAATTTTTGCATCCGTGTCATTTGTTGTCACCTGAACACCCAACACAAAGGTGCGAACGGTCAGAAAACGTCTTTTGACCACACCCCACACATTTTTGTGGGGCAACACGAACTGGAGTGTTACCCGTACGTGTCACGGGAATGTTGTGCACCCGAATGATGACAATAACATCTCTGGTGCCCCTTACCTTTCCGACGCCTGGGACGAGAAATCAGATCGCCAAGCGACTTTGTTTTTAACTGACAGTTGCACGCTTGTGTGACGGAAACTCTACCTTATATTCTACACCGCTGAGATCATGAAACTTCTCGCACATAACCTTTCCGGTTCAGTCACACAACTCTTTTTCTCGACCAAAAGTCGTCGTGCGATTTCACAGGAACCAGCGTGTGTGAACCCAACATCACTCGACAGCTTTTGACACTTACCCGTACTTTTCTGCCAGTTCCTTGACCTTCTCATCTTCAATGGTTCTTTGATTTTCCAAGTCGCACTTGTTGCCGCAGAGAACAATGTCTGGATTTTCACAGTAGGCGTGTGTCTGCAGTTGAGCAATCCAGTTGCGGATGTTCAGGAACGACTGTTCATTGCACAGGTCGAAGAGCAGCAGAAATCCCATGGCGTCTCTGAAGAAAGCAGTCGTCAAACTCCGAAACCTGCAGGGAACAACACATTTCTTTCAAACAAGAAGCTCGACGCGCAAGTTTTTGATAGCACGCCGCTGGCTTTGAAAGGTCCGTTACCTTTCCTGCCCAGCAGTATCCCACAGCTGGAGATGGATTCGCTGGCTTCTTCCCAAAGAACCGTTCGCGTTGGAAATTCTGTGAACCTGCAGAACAAAGTGAACCCCTGCAGCGCAGTGCAACAGAAACCGTGAAATACGAGGAGTAGTCAGGCTTCTGTTCGCTTGGAAACAGGATCGCGCGCGATGCTGGGTAGAATCAATTGTGGTTCTGAAGAAGAAACGCGTGAAAGTATTCACCTTCTGTCTCACTTGTGCGGCTTTGTTGGCCATGACGCACATACACAGCAGACGATCCATTCTTGACGGAAGTTTGTTACGATTCACAAACTAATCTTTGATTTTACAAATGTCGAAGACATACGACCGTATTCTGAGCCGTATTTTCAGTTTCTTTGTCAGGTTTCCGAAGAAGTGTCTCGTTTCCCCTGATCGCAATGGTGGAGGTCCACACCCAGCGTCACTCGATTGACATCCCGATTCACCTTCGGCCACAAGAGGTTGTGACTCGACAAAAAGTTCACGAAAGGTTCCCTTTCCCGAAAGCAGAACAAACGCAGCAGGAACACGGGGGCGCAGGAAATTAAAAGCAGCGACGAATGAACAACCATCCACACGGCCGGTATTCTTCATGTATCAATGTCCAAATTGACAGCGCTCCAAACGCCAAATTAATTCCTCTCAGACTACTTAATCACTAATTGCACTTTCCTTCCCTCATACATCACAAATCAGGAGCTGCAAGCTGCATTACAAACTCGAGATCAAACGGAGTCCTGTTTCACACCCAGGTCAAAACAGAAGTCTGCTCTGTACGCGACGCTGCCCTTTTCAATCTCTCCTGTCACTTGGTCATTTGCGGCGACTCTCCTGCATTGTATCCGGCAAAGGCAATTTTCTGCACACGTTTCTGCCAGCCACTCCTTTTCACGTGCTGTCTGAAGGAGTTCGCACGGATTCTGTCCGGGTTGAAAACCTTTCAGTGCCAATCAGAACACGACTGCCTTCGTCCAGACCTAAGTCCAAGTTTTGGATGGATATAGCCAGGGAGATCCCAGAAACCCAGAAATTCAGAAAGTCCACTAAAAATAACAAAGTCTGAACATTTTTGGGTGGTGGTGGGGTTCGAGAAGCGGGGTTCACCCAGAAACCCAGAAATTCTGGAAGTCCACGAAAAATGACAACGTCAAGAAAGGGTGGTGGTGGTACTTCGGGGTGGGGCGGGGCAACACAGAAACCTGGAAATTCAGAAGGTCGACCAAAATGACAAAACTGTCAAAGTCCAAATATTTTGGGGTGGTGTTCGTGCTGGGGGTGAACCTGGATACTATCCAGTTCATGGACAGATACAAACAACGCAGTCAAAACAACATCAGCGCAAGTGGCTGACAACAAGAATGTGGGGTGCATATCTCCCCGAGTACTGGTCCAACTTGCACTCAGGGGAGGGCAGTCCAGACCTCCCAAGTTTTCGCCTCAGTCCAACTGCCCTCATTTTTCATTCTCCATATTTGGAGAGGAATCAACCTTCCTGGTACCCCCTGAAAATTTGTTCGACAACGAACAGGTGTTGTAATTGGCAAGAACAGATCTGAACCCGTGTTGTTGGTCAAAGACCGTGGAAGAGAAGAATCGCTGGAAACACAGTGCACACGCCACAAGTTGGGGGAGAGGTCCGGTCAGAAGCTGCTGTACACACACACACACACACACACACACACACACACACACGCGCGCGCGCGCGCGCGCCAGGGGCAGCGACAAGGTCTCATCAACTCACCACGCGTTTTTCTCGAAAGTCGATTCCAACGGTGGAAATGAATTTGTTGTTGAATGTTCCGTCTGTGTACTGGTACAACAGGCTTGTTTTCCCGACACCGGAATCGCCTGAAAAGTACAGCCATCTAGGTGGGTGAACATGTTCACCAAACAAGCTGGTAATTCTCTCTTCTACAACATCTGCTGCTGTTTGAACCTTCACAAAGCAAAATGATCAAATACAAATGTTCGAATTCGAGTGCTCAGGTCTCGTGGACGTCACACACCTGCAACAAGAACGCTTGGAAAGCCCGCGGTTCTGAACTTGGGTCAGTCTCGGGACGAGTCCATTTGAGTCAGCTGAGTTGAAAACCAGGCCCCTACTCACCCCCTACTCATCCGCAGGTGCTCAAATAATAAAAAAAGGTTTGTGGCTGACAGCACACTTGCGCAACTCATGAAAGTTTGTTTTTCTCCATTGAAAAAAAGAAACCAACACAATGCCACGGGCATTAAGTCGCGCTGTGAGTTCAGGCAGCATCTCAAATTTTCGGAAGTGTAAAAAAATTTCTCTAAGTCCAACTCTGGAGTGGATGTCATGTGACGAGGGGGGGTGGGGTCGCACAACATCTACTCTCAGGTGACATCTACTCTAAGGTGACCAACTTGGAGTAGATGTTGTATGACCAAGTGTGTGTGTGTGTGGGGGGGGGGGGGCCAAACAACAACACCCCCGCGGGGGGAGGAGAATAGGGGGGGAACAAGAGGGGGTGATAAAAAACAAAGAGGAGATAATGTGTTTGAACCC
>JAAUXT010067671.1_pt1 | contig 35281 bp, 36 predicted proteins | sample 7278171 | NCBI WGS metagenome assembly JAAUXT01 (sample SAMN14350112, study PRJNA611818) | marine sediment metagenome | isolation source: surface marine sediment (1.8m) | place: French Polynesia: Moorea | collected 2018-08 | reverse complement strand
GGTTCATTAAAAATACAGTAAATTCATACTCATGTATAAGACGCACCCCTTCTTTTGATGTTCAATTTTGGGGCAAAAAAGTGCGTCTTATACACGAGACAGTACGGTAGATTGAGACACAGAGACAAAGACGCTGGCACACAGGACCACAGGAACGGGCATGTTGGACACAGTTCGTGACTCCGTGTTTTCAAACAGGTGCGTGACGAAAGTCGTTTTGCGTCGTTACCCTGCGGGTCAATGGGACCAACAGACCAAAACAGGTTTGCCTGACCGTTTGTTTGTTTCCTTGTCACTCAAGGTGAACTTTCTGAGCTGCGAATGAACATTTTGAGGTTTGACTGAAACTTCTGAAGATTCCGAAATTTCTGAACTTTTGGCGGCAAGTGGCCACGAGCTCATATTTTGAGATGAACACGCGTTTCACGATTTTAGGTCGCTGTGTTGAGAGACAAAGTTCTGGACTGTTGTTTTGCTTCAAGTATGAAGATGCCCATTTTACAGAAGTTCAGATTGCAGATTCAGAAAACCGAGCAGGCTCACCATCCAGCGAGCAACCACAGTCCAGTGGTGTTGGTGCTGAAGTTGACGACAAAACAGTTTGACACCAAAGAAAAAGAAACCCAATGATGGGCGTCTCTGTTTGGTGAGACCACTCTTCTCTTGACATCAAACTTGACGGTGTTCGAAACTGACATCCGTCTTTTGACCAAGATGCAGTTTCAGCATTGTTTCAAGGATATACGAGGCTTATCCCAAAACTCTTTCCTGTCCGAAGTGACTGTTTATGTTGACAGCCGACTTTGTTGCATCACATGTGTGCTGATCTATAGTTTGACCACTGTAAAAACTTTACAACAAGCCAAGTTGGCTTGTCAAGAAAGTTACGAGAGGAATCTCACTCCTGTCCGTTTCCTCGCCAAAAAAAGAAGGACAAAATGTGCGGATTGATCTGAAATTTTTTGTGAACGATGCCAATACATGCTGCATGCCAACAAATAACTAAAATTTGAAAAATGCCAATAAGAACAAATTGAAATCCACATGCTGCTCAATCAGTTGGGCATACAACCGGCGATGCACGACTGTTCACTGATCATCCTCTCCATCAGTTTCTTGGGCTTCATCTGAGGAGGAGTTTTGAGGGAGATCATCTGAATTGAAGGCAAAGTTTCCTCCCTCAAAATACTCTCCGGAAGCAGCCAAACACTTGCCCCACCTTACAGGCATGTTGTACAGGGCTTGTTCAAAGTCAGCCTTGGGAATGTGATGAAGGATCCTCCAAATCTCATCCTGCAGCTCCACCAAATTCCTGAAGCGCCTTCCTCTGAGTTGAGCCTTCACAGTGGGGAATGCCCAAAAATCGCACGGGGCTAAATCCAGACTGTACGCTGGTTGGGCCAAGAGATCAATTCCTTCTTCACCATAAAATGCAAGGGATGGAATGGACACATGAATGGGCACATTGTCCATGTGGACCACAAAATCACGATCTGTTTGACCATCGAAACCTCCCTTCCACATGATGGGACGTTTTTGCCTCAAACTTTCCTTCATTCTCTTCAGAACACCAATCCAGAAATCACTGTCCATGGTTTGTTTGTCTTGGAGGCAAGAACTTGAGGTGCACCACGCCGACTGTGTCAAAAAAGAGGATGGCCATTTTTTTTTGACAGCTCTGTTCCTGATTGCTTTCTTGGGCCTTGCTCCACCCTTGTCTCTCCATTCCAGGGAGTCTTGCTTGGTGTCAGGCTCGAATACACTAAACCAGGACTCGTCGGTTGTGATGATCTTCTCCAAAAGTGTGTTGTCTGCTTTCAGTCTATCCAAGTTTTGCCTGCACAAATCCATCCTGTGTCTCTTTTGTTCGTCAGTCAGGAGTCTGGGCACAAATTTGGGACTCACTTTAGACATCTTTAGATCCTTTTTGAGCAGCCTGTGAACACTTGACTGGGACAAACCACACTTTGCACTGATTTGGTCAAGAGTGAGACAGTGGTCCTGGGCTAAAATGTTTTGGATTTGTTGCCTGTATCGCAGCCGATGACATGGTCGACCAGGGCGATGCATGTCCTTGGTTGTTGTTGTCATGTCGCCGCTTCTGAACCTCGAAAACCACTGTCGGACTTGTGTTTTGCTGAGGGTGTCTGTCCCATACACAGGTCTCAAACTCCTCCGTATCTCAATGGCACTTTTCCCAGTTTTTTGGAGGAATTTGATAGTGGCTCGTTGCTCCAAATGTCGCGCGAGTGGTGTGAATGCCATCAGAAGAAGGCTCAGACAAAGCAAGAAAAGCATCTTGGATCGCCAAATGTGCAGCACTGGCCGAACTTTGAGTGGCATGTGTGTCGTCCTCTTTGACCCAAATTTACTCAAACATAGTCTACAATGAGGATCAGACCCCTTTTGGCTCCTACAAAAAATCCCAGAAAAAACCAATCTCGCCATCACAGAAAAAGTCGCATCGGAACGGACAGGAGTGAGATTCCCCTCGTATCTTTTGACTGAAAGCTCAACTTTTTGGAATCAAACAACCAAAGTTTTGAGATAGTTCCAGTCTCAGATTGTCTGATTGACCAGACTGGGCCTCAAGAATGCCATGGTAACAGAGGTCACGGCGGTCGTCATGCACAGGAAAGAGTTTTGGGATAAGCCTCGTATTTAGGGGAACAGTTTTGGGTGACAGTGGTGCGTGTCCAACATGACAACGCGTGTGCCAACTGTGGCGTTCTGCTGGAGGCTGTAGATCTGAACGAGGTCATCAGAAACATCGGGTCACGGACGCTGACCACGCGTTGCAGTTGTTTGATTGACAGAGCTCAAGAGGACAAGTCACGATTCAGCATCTTTCATGCCTGTGTGTTCAATATTCACCATCAAAACACAAATTTTCTACAATGTCTCTCCTCTCAGGTCACACAAAAGCCTTGGTAGCTCATCATGAGGAATAAAGGAAACAACCTTTCACAACATGAGCTGCTGATGGATTCAATTTGATGCCCAGAACACATGAAAGGCCACAAAGAGGAGAAATGCTAGTACAAAAGCATCTAGCTTGAAACATGATTTGTAGCTGACAACAACAAACTTTGCCTTTGTTTTGCATCATTCTCCTTCTCTGAGGCACAATAGAAACCCTTTTTTAGCAATGATCTAGCCGATACTATCCAGGACACATGCAAAGTCAAGATATATTCCAAAATATCCTGGTGCCAAAACATCTAGCATGAAACCCATGCTCATTGTGAGTGGCAACAACATGTTGAAAACCTTTTCAAATTACTCATTGTTGTTGAAAGAAAACTCCACACCTCAGACTCAACAGACAATCACCTTTGTCAATGTGTCCTTGCTGAAACTGCAGCTGAATTTGCTCCTTTCTATTTGTTACAAAAGGCAGATGAAGTTTCAACACCTTCCTTTGTTTATCAGCTGTATGATAAATTTGATGTTTCCTACACCAGAAGACACAACAGCCTGACATTGCAACCTGAGTAGCTGTTACACAAAAGCAATGAGAAAAAATATTTTTTGGAACTACTATTTGAAACAGGGCAGAAAAAACAGTAAAGTTCTGCTCAGATAATTCCAGCATGCTCCTGAGTTTGGGTATGGTTTACCTCACAATAACATTTTGCCTTCATCCTGAAGCTACAACAAGAACAATACTTCACCAAGTTCTCAAATCAGAAACAAAACACTGGTTCAACTATGTCAGGCGATTATTGCAGCACGTGTCCCAACATGGAGAGGAGGGCAGCCATAGGATATTCTGCCTGATTTTCTCTTTTTCACACACACAAAGAAAGAGCAGCTGTTTCCTTCATTTTACAGAGAAGATCAAAGCAATTCATCCAACACCATGGGCAGAAACTAGAGTTCCATATGGTAAATTATTACATCAATATTTTGCTTGTTTTGCTCACTAGATTTCATTGCCCGTGCCCCCTACATTTAAGCAGGTGGATATTTTTTGTCTTGCCCTCACAGAAACAATTGGTTCCCTGTATTTTCAGTTCACACTGCACCTCTTGGAAATGTTTACCCTGCAAAAAACTTTTGGGAGTTTGATAATGATAGGACCGCATTCATAATAAGAAATAATGACCTTTTTGTAGCATTTTATCACTGGAGTTTCAAATTTCATGAGCACTTGTCAGTAAAACTAATTTTTCAATTCATATATTTTTCTGCATTGAAGACAAACGTACATTGTGACCTGGGTAGACTGGATGTAGAAGATTGTGTCCTCATGTATCAGGGTTCATACAGGTTTCTTTCTCAAATTAGGTTTTGTGGAATTCATCCTGAAAGTATTCTGTACACAAGATGTCAACATGTTTCAGTGAGAACCCACATGAAAATGTATGTTGTTCATGATACAAATCTTTACTTCTCTGTGGTGGACAATGCACATGTTTACAGCAGCATGTTGAGGACTAATTCAGACTCTGGTAAACAGAACAACAGTGTTGCTGCACATCTGATTTGGGCTGTATTCATCCCAAAGGACTCTTTTGTGGTCAGAATGTACAGACTAAACACCCACAAATACAAATGTTTATTAATCAATATAACAGCACCAGAAAATAAATCCCTGGAATTGTTTGATGGTCCAGGAGTCAAATCCAGACATGTCACATTTTCAGCCTCTCAAAATTCAAAACAAAATGCTCTCTTCAAAACATCTACATTTCAGTGTGTTATGTTCATTTACAACCAAAACACATCACTGAGTTATGTAGCAGAAGATAACTCAAACCTCAAGGTTGTTGCTGTCTTTTTGCATCAGGGTAATTCCACCATCATCTCTTATCAAAATAACATGACCAATCAGTCCATTTCCATATTCCGCATAGAGACAGATGTTGATTTGAGACTCAATGTGTCACATGTTGGTCTTCATTACAAGGGAGACTACAACACTGATATTTGCAGCTTTGCTGGTTTGTCAGTTTATGAACGAGAACGTGAAATCAAGACTCTTTGTATGAAAGCTAATTTTCAACAAGAAATTTCTTGGTATAAGAATGACCTGAATGTCTTCCAAGACACCTATTCATCAAAAAACACCATGACATTGGCAATGTATGACTTTCTTCTTTATGGACAAATGAACATCAAGTTAAAAGTTAACACTACTTCTTGCAAGCCAAGACAAATCAATGTGTGTGAAGTGACAAATACACACAATTTCCTGGATGTGTACTTTTACATGTATTTGGGACATTATGGTTATGAAGTAAACAACACACAATGTCTTATTCTACAACTGGGCTACTACACAGACAAATCAGTCTTTGAATCCACATCTCCTTCTTCTTCTGAGAAGCATTTAAATCGTGAAAGATGTGAAGCAGATTTGAAGCCACTGAGCAAAAGTAAGACCAAAATCAAGCTAAATATCAGGGGATTCCTGAGAGGCAAGTTTTCTTTTCTGGCACACACCAGTGAACCAACAATATGGTTTGCTGAAAATTTTCCTGAGATGCACTGTCTGTTTGACCAGCAGTTTTTATGTCACTGTTGGGTATTTCTCTGGTGGAATTTGTGACGTGGCTGCATTTTTTTACTTTTGGCTAAATTTGACTTGAATCAGAAAAACAGCAGCACTATACAGAAGTACATGATTATATTTTCCCTTGAAGGTGAACAAACCAAAAGGGCTGTCTTCCAGCCAACAACTTACATTCCTATGTTTCTGTTTTGTTGTAATTTCCTGCACAGAAACCACAATTTTTCAATGGCCATTGAAGGTATGTCTTTTTCCTCTGTTTCAGGGCAGTTTGACAACATATTTTGGCATGGTGTTCCGGAGAAGTTTTGTCTCAGAACAGTGGATAGAATAGACAACAAAACTACAGAAGCATGTGAGATCAGGAAACTAGCAGAATGTGATGAATGTGCAACTTTTGACCCAGTCCACAGTTTGCCCACATTTTCCTGCATCAACCCAGGCAGGCATGGGCATCAAGGAAAGAAAGTGGAAGGCCTTTGTCCAGAGAGATTCAAATTCAAACAGCTTCAGATACTGAACAATGTGTCCAGGTTTTTCTGTGACATGTACTTCTCCACTGAAGCACATTTCACAACACCTTACTTTACAGCAGTGTTTGCCAGAAATAACTATGGGAGTTGGGTGGACATTGTGGTAGAAACGAAGACTACAGATGCCAATGAGACAGGACATATCACAATGGATATTGGTCACCAGTATGAAACCCCAGACATCAACAATCACGTTGACTTTGCACATGTTTACAGTAACATTCCCTTTTTGCTTTGGTTTCATTTGAACAGGAGTGACACTGCAGAATTAACTTTCAGCTTGAAGTTAGAATCTCAGTTTGAACTTGCTAATATCCTTGACATCAATTCCATCGCTTGGGAAGGCCAGGTCAGACTTACAACAGAGAAGCCTGTGTTCTGTATTTCAACACCAGGTCTAATATCAGGTGGCATGGCTTCTCTGGAAAGTACAGATCACCCAAACGTCCACAGCAAACCTTTCAAAGGTAGTAATTTGAGCAGCATAAAAACTGGCATATGACAGGACTCGTATCTGAGGTTTTGCCAAGGGCCTCTTCCTCTCAGAAGATTTGAAAGTGGCCCAGAACTCAAGTTGTTATGAATCTCTAGAATCTTATAGCCCACCAAGGTTCAAAGTCATGACAGAAAGCACACTGTCCAAACATTTGCATTGGTCATGAAATTTCCAATAATTTTGTTATTTTTCTTCCAAATGATAACAAAATCTGCAATTTTCCACCTTGATTTGGTTTGCTTGCAGAAGTTACAACTACTTGGTTTGGTTTTTGTTTCATTTTATAGCTTCATAAATTCTTTCAGTGAACTGGTGCCAAAATGAAACAAATGGTCTCACTGCTGACAAATGCTTAAGCATAAATTCCAGTGTTCAATTGGGTCTTTTCAAACTCAACTGATGTAAAATCAAGCACAGGGTGAGTGAGGAAGATGTTCAATATTTTTATACCTGATATGTTTCCCTTGGTCATTTCAGGATGCATAAGCAACAGAAGTTATGCTTCTGCACTAAAAATGTACTTCATCTTCTTTGAATACATTTGTAGGAATCATTTTTGTGGCAAAATAGAGATCCTGCATCATATCAAGAGTGGAAGACATGTTCTTTCCTGCCTCAGTCTGTTCAATATTACACAAAACAATTCGTCACCAACATGACAGCGCTAAACCAACACTGTAACAGCACCAAACACTTTAATGTGTTCCTTGTGTTAAACACAGACCCAGTCCCTCATTATTCGCACTGTCCACACCCAGTGTCAGGAGATAACTGTACAGCAATGCTGCTGTTGAATCTGGCACAACCTCACTGGATATCTGTCAAATGTAATGAATCCTTGGTTCGGTCTGTCTATTGTCAAATAACAAAGAAACCAAACTTTGAAATGTTCAGAGAAAGCCCAGAAGTGTGGCAGGCAAACATGGCAACATGTGGTGTTTTTTCTGTGAAGATCAAGAACTTGTGCTATTCATTTCGCTGGTGTTTTTTACAAACTGCAAGGAAACACACACAAAAGAGAAACTTCAAAATCATGGATTTGGAGCAACTCTTTGATGCTGTAGTTGGATCTTTCCCTCCAATAGTTACTGCCAACCTTTCACATTCAGTATCATTCCACAAGTGTTCCAAAACAAAAAGATGTGAGTACAAACTAATTGATAGAGACTCAAAAGTTTTTCTTGTTGATATCAACAAGGAAAGGAAAGAAGTTGTGCCTGGGACTCTCTACAAATGTTCAGGCGGTGAGTACATCTCAGCTCTGTATGTCTGTGATGGAAAAAATGATTGTGCAGACTCAGGCCAGGATGAAAGTGGATGTGAGTGCAGTAGCACCAAAAATGGGGTGAATATCTGTAAATATTACATCACACCCTCTGGACACAAATCATGCTCAGTCTTTTATGTAAAAGCACCACAAAACGAGTGTCATCTGTTTGCTTTCGGGGCATTTTCAAATATCAAAGGTTTGGGTCAGCGTGGAGACATGGCAGGTGATAACCTGTTATTGGGTAGATTGACACCTGAGTTTTACACACTTGACATCTCTGCAAGTGAATACAAGCAAAACTGTGGAGAGAAAGGGCAACTGTCATGTAATCATCCAAACCCTCCCTGTTGCAACACTTCTGAGATCTGTGCCTTCAAGTTGAACAAGAATGGCCAATTGAAGATATGCAGAACTGGACAACATGTTCAGAACTGCACAAGATTCAATTGTAATATGATGTTTAAGTGCCCTGATTTCTATTGCATTCCATGGTCTTACTTGTGTGACAACAAATGGGACTGTCCTGGGGGCATTGATGAATCTACAAAGTATCTGTGTGGTGAGCAGAGCAAATGCTCTCATTTGTTCAAATGCAGACAGTATCACACTTGTGTTCATTTCCGAAATCTGTGTGATGGACACAGAGATTGTCTACTTGGTGATGATGAATACTTTTGTTCTCTCCAAACCTCAATTTGTCCTACTTTATGTGCCTGCTTATTGTTTTCCTTGAAGTGCTACAATGCAACTCTGACAGAAAAAAACCACCTCTTCTATAATTCTGTCTGGTTGGAAAGTATTATCTTTGCCCATGGCAAACTTGTTTCTCTTTTTCCAGAAGCAATTGTGTTTTCTATTGTTGACTCTGGTATGAGAGACTCCTGTCTTCTCAGCCTAAACATGAACAAGCTGATCAAACTTGACGTAAGTGTAAATAGAATAACTGTTTTGAAAAACAAATGTTTCCAACATTCATGTGAGCTCAAGATCATGGACTTAAGTCGAAACCAGATAATCTGCATTGAGCAGGAAGCCTTTCACAATCTCTCGAACTTGCTATCATTGAACTTGACCAGCAATCCAATTCAGTCAAATGACTTTCTCTCTGGTTTGATAAGGATAGAAATGTTGTCATTTGAATTCAAGGATATTGCTTATGTTTCAAGAGATATGTTGGAAAACACAGCAGTGGGATTCATCCAAACAGACACTTACCATCTTTGTTGCCTGTTGTCCCTGCAAGTGACTGCTTGCACAGCAAAGTTCCCTTGGTACATTTCGTGCTCTGGTCTCTTGACAGAGACAACTCTTCAGGTCATGTTTTCTGCAGTTTGTAGCATTATTTTCATTCTAAATTTGACCTCAATTTTATGCCAGCAAGTATCAAATCAGAAAGGACTGGAAAAAATTAGGGCCCATGGAATTACAGTGACATCAATGAATGTTGCAGATCTGGTCTGTACAGTTCCATTGTGTATTTTGTGGGCTGCTGACCTCAACTTCTCAGAGAATATTGTTTTCAGAGAGACACAGTGGAGATCAAGCAACCTGTGTTTTGCAGCACTTGGGGCAACACTGTAGTTCTGCTTTGTGTCCCCATTGTTGCTTTGTTTTCTGTCATTTTCAAGATGGATGATAGTGATCCATCCAATTGACACTCATTTCAAACAAACTTCTTTTGTTGTCAAATGCATTTGCACAAAGATTGTGGGTTGTACTTGCATTGCATCAGGGTTAACTCTTTGTTTTCAGGGTCTTGAACACCTGGTTCCTGTTTACCTGTGTTCTCCCTTTGTTGACCCATCTGACTCCAGCACATTAGTTGTGGTGTTCACATGGATGACATCAGTCACTCAGATAGTTTGTGCTGCTGTCATCATCTTGATTTATGGTTTATTGATCAGAGATTTGGAAGCATCTCAAAAGCTTGTTCAGCAAGCAACTTCAAAAAAGCAATCAAATACCCCCCTTTTTGTTCAAATATTTTTGATCATTCTCTCAAACTTGATTTGTTGGATTTCATGCAGTGTCATCTTTCTGACATCACTGTTGCTGAAACATTATCCTGTCACCATGACAACTTGGGCTACAGCAGGTCTCATGCCCATCAATTCTCTCACCAATCCCACCATGTTTATAGTTTCAGCACTGAGAAAGATATTTCACAAATAGAAAATGAGCCAGACATGTATGTGAGACAGACCAGATCCCTGACAGGATGTCGCACACTGTGTTTTGACGGACAAAGTGACCTGTTGGATTGCCAGTTTGGAATTGTGAAATTGTGTACGCATGTCCACCTCAACAAGAATCCTTTATCCCCTCAAAAAGAAACCCCAACCAATGTTGGCTCTATTTCGACTGGCACACATACACACAGGGGCAATTTTGAAAGAAAACCGTTTCTTGACTGTCATCACTTGGTTTATGGGAGAATTCCTGTATTTTTTGTGCACAAGTTCAGCGTGAGTTTAGACACGGACAGATTGTGTGTGTGTGTGTGTGTGTGTGTGTGTGTGTGTGTGTGTGTGTGCACGTGTGATCTTCGGATCAACCCAACAGCGTATTCATACTTTCAAGGAGCCCCGTGTGACTGAGTCTGAGGCTTCCCAAAAAGCCAGCTTTTACTGTTTGTGTGTGTGTGTGTGTGTGTGTGTGTGTGTGTGTGTGTGTGTGTGTGTGACGCTGACACTGATTCGCTTGCGCTGAAGGCCACGTGAGATCGCACAACAGCTTTTCGAGATCTTTGCTTGCTTCTTTGGACAGCAACCACATACTTTCTCTGAGCGTCCAAACACAATGTGAAGTGTAGCTTGACAGCAACCTCACACCTTTCCCAAACACATTTTCAGTGTAAAAATCAGTTTTGAATAAGGCAAATTTGAGCTGGAAGTGAAGAGGAATGTCGCGCACTTGAAGCGCTTTTTCTTTCTACCAAGGAGTGAAAACTGTGTGAAGATTGAATTCCAGAGGTTCGGCTGCAAAAAGCGATCAAGTCAATTCAACTTTTTTCCAGATCAACAAACTCCGTGAATTAGGAGTTGATATCCCACGTAGTTTGGACCACAGTTCAACCACACACACACACGTGTACACAAACACACACATACACACGCACAAACACGCACACATATATTCCAGATCCACTGGCGGGCAAGATCATATGTATGCGTCCTCACTGGCTTGTGTGCCGTGTGTCTGTTGTCCACAAATATAATTTCCCACCTGATCTGGCAACGAAAGCGTTCCCTCCATCAGCCATCCAGTGTGCGTGCGCGTCCTGTGAGTGTGCCTGTGTGCGTGTGTGAATGTGTGTGTGCGTGTGTGTGTGTTGTCCGTTCCACGCACCCGGAAATCAGAACATAGTGTGTGCGTGCGTGTGTGCGTGTGTGTGCGTGTGTGTGGCTGTGTGTGTTCCACGCACCCTGTGATCTGGTACATGAAGGCGGACCCGTCCCGGAACCAGTTCTGGATGTCGGTGATGAGCTGCATGTCCTCCGGGAGCTGGTCCGAGATCCCGACATACACGTTCTCGTATCCGCAGTTGGTGATGGTGATCTTGCTATTCCGGTCGTTCGTTGGATACTGCGACAGTTTCTGCGCGATCCCCGGACTTGCACACATCAAAGCCAACAAAATCCAGAAGGCAGCCATCTTGCCCCAGTGTCCCGATCGGAGCACCTCTGCGTCCCGTCACCGCACGCGCACCTGGTACCCGGTTCTCATCTGATAAGGAGTCGAGGAAACCAAGGGTACGCACTGGGTACGCACTGGGTGGTGGGAGCGCTGGCTTGACGGGCACTGAAGCGTGCCCGCGCTTGGTTATCTAATGAACAGCACGAGTTTTGTTTCACGCACAGTCGCCCGAGCTTGAAGCCTGGGAAAAGGACTCGGGTGCCTGGCGGGGCAGCCGAGCGTAGAGGAAAATGCGCCAAACCACCCAACACCGGAAGGCAGGTCAATCATTCACCCGCCGGGAAACCCAGTCGGCCAGATCCACAAGATCATCACTTGAACTTGAACCGCAAGCGAAAAGCAAAGTGCGAGTTTGCGCTGTGATGGCAAAGACGACACTCCTCAAACCACAGTTGTTGCGTCAGCACAAATCGCCTCAGTTGGGTTGGAATTCACAAGGGAAGGGCATCGTCGTTCGTTGGATACTTGTTGCGTTCTGAGCTGTGAGCACGGACGAACCTGGGGAAAAGGCCAGAGTCACCGCTGGGCTAGTTTTGACCAGATATGGGGGATTTTGAACAGTGAATGATACTCCCGGGTCTTGGTTACTCACGCGTGGATCCGATTGTCACGCGATGCGAGGTCGAGTTCTGTGATTGGACGGTTCCCGAGGAACAGGCAGCCAATGAGAAAACTTGAAAAATTCGCAACTTGAAGCAGAAAAGGTCCAAACTTGAAGTTTGAAATTTGGCAGAACTGGAAAAGTAAAGAGCAGATTTTTTTGGTTGCTACGGTTCTGTGTGTCACAAGTGTGCGTGTCGTGTGGGTGTGGTTGAGCTGGCTGTGGGCAGAAATTGACTACAAAATACAGACGAATCTCTCAACAAATCAAGTGAAGTCATAAAGCACATTCGTCTTCATCACGAAGAGCAGTGGCTCTTTATGGAGCAGCAATGGCGCTGTGTCGCCCTGTCAGCATCAAATCCCCCTGCGCGTCCCCCTGTCACTTCTCATACACGACCTTTTCAGCGCCGTGCGCCGCGCGATCGCTACGAGGCTGAGGCTGTGTGGGGACCGACCCCAGGGGTCGGTGAGGGCCCAGGGTCTTCTGACCAATGTTTCGTTTTGCAACTTCGAATTTTACACAGAGGACGCAAACAATTTGCAATTTTGGCTTGCTGAATTTTCGCGAAACTTGATTTGTCCCCCCCCCCTTCCGCGAGAGGTAGGCCCAAACCAAAGCAAGGATCCGATTCAGGTGTGAATCGAAAAGTGAAGCCTTTTGAACGAAACCTCTTTTTACAGGTGGTGGATCCAGGAAAGCCTGCCCCCATTGGGCAAGTTAACTTCTTTCTGATTTGTACCAGAGGCCACGTTTACATTTGTAGTTACTTTTCGCATTTTCGAGTTCTGCCTGACTCCATCAGGCTTGGGGTGTGTGCGCCCCCGCTCCACAGATCAAAGATCCTGGAGCGTGTTCGAATTTTGTGTTGCTTTGTGTGAGAGAGGAAAACTACACCCGGAGCGAGTTGATCCACTTGAGCGCGTCAACTCCTGACGACCCCGGCCCCCCCGCCTGTCGGGGCTGAAGCTGCGCTCTGAGGCCACGACGTGCGGCACGCGCGACGTCAAACGCGACGTCAGAATTCACGTCCGGCCCACGCGTGCACCTGTACGAAGTCCTGTCATTTAATTCGTGGAATCTTCATGTTCTGCGACCGCGACAATTGTTGTGATTATTGCATAAGAAACAAGTCAAATGGCACTACAAATCATGGTCAAATCAGTGATCGTAGATCATGAAGATTCCACGAATTAAATGATAGGACCTCGCATCTACCCTCAGGCACATGATGCTGATGCCGCACGTCATGTTTGTTTGAGCTTCGTGAAAGCCACGATTTCGAGGCTCCAATGGAAAATGTAGTCGAACACAAACTGTGGTTGTGAATTAGAATTGTTTCCATTTCTTTACGGATAATAAAGTTTGCACAACTGTGCACCTGTATTTTCCAATTTCACGCAGGTGAGCTGGGAACGAAACGTCTTTTCCCATGGATTCAGGACCAGCTGAAGTGGGACGGCAGGTCGGTTCACCCGAGAAGAAAGGGTAGACATTCATGCACGAAGCAACAAAACGCCGCTTTTTGAGGCGTGAGGGGCCACAAATGAGTTTAGTGGGACCAGGAGAGTGGTGCGGCAGGCCCTTCCTCATCAGGACCTGTGGTGTGTCTCCCGGCTGTGGGGAACGCGAGCAGGAACGCCGGGCCGCCGGCTGATTTCTCCCGCGGTCTGCACTCGAGCTGCACCGCCTGACAGGTGTCGGTCTGGGGGACGCGCCGGGCCGCCGCTCCGCTCGATCCAGGGGTCAGGACACTCCAGGGGCGGGGGAGGGGGCAAACCTGCGGGGGAGGCGCAAACGTTGGAAACTTGTTTGTCTGTGTTTGTAAATTTAGATTGTGTTTTGCAAAATTCTCTTGAAAACTTCACAGGGTACGAGGCTACAATGAAATGCTTTGTGCACCAGTGAGACTTGAAGGGACACGCGACGGGGTTTTTCTTCCTCCGTCCGTCCTGCCTCCCACATTCCTTACGCGCTTCAAAGACAATGGGAAAGAATGGTGGCGCTCATTAGGCCACAAAGCGACAAAGGGAAATGAGGAAAATAAAGCAATTTTCGCAGCGCGATCTCCTGATGAATTCGTCATTTGCACACTGCGCTGCCGACTGCGCGGGACGGAATGCAATAACACAGCCTCGAGGCGCCATGTCCCGCTGCAGGGTGGGGTACAGAGCCTCATGTTGGCTGCAGGGTGGGGTACAAAGCCTCACATTGGGCTGTGGGGTGAGGTACAGAGCCTCATGTTGGGCTGCAGGGCGGGGTACAGAGCCTCACATAAGGCTGCAGGGTGAGGTACAGAGACCCACATAAGGCTGCAGGGTGGGGTACAGAGCCTTATGTTGGGCAGCAGGGTGGGGTACAGAGCCTTATGTTGGGCAGCAGGGTGGGGTACAGAGACCCACATAAGGCTGCAGGGTGGGGTACAGAGCCTTATGTTGGGCTGCAGGGTGGGGTACAGAGACCCACATAAGGCTGCAGGGTGGGGTACAGAGCCTCATGTTGAGCCGCAGGGTGGGGTACAGAACCTCACACAAGGCTGCAGGGTGAGGTACAGAGACCCACATTGGGCTGCGGGGTGAGGTATAGAGCCCCATGTTGGGCTGCGGGGTGAGGTATAGAGCCTCAACTTAGGATGCAGGGTGGGGTACAGACCCTCAGCTTGGGCTGCAGGGCGGGGTACAGAGCCTCAGCGTATGCATGTTTGGTGTTGGGGCGGAGGAAAGGGCGCCCAGAAGCCCCAGCTCTCGGTGGAAAATCCACATGCCCCATGTTATTCGTGTCCTCCACAGGGGTCGCCTCTTCTGATCAGCTCGTGGGTCTGCCCCTCTGATCCCTGGACCGGCTCCTGCACTGTCGAAAGTTTCAGCAGCAAAGTATTAGAACTTCAGGCCGGGCCAGGCCTTTGGTGGGGAGGGTGGTCCCCAGACCAATTCTTGAAATGAAACACGCAAAACCGCAAAATGGAGGAGAACAAATGTTTGATCTGGGTGTGCCGGGCTCCAGGCCCCTTGGACCCTGGATCTGCTCAATGTTTCTGTTTGATCAGCATTTGATCCGAGCCCAACCTCAATCTGTGTTGAATTGACGCGAGACCATCGTGTTTGCTTTTCTCAATCAGAAACATGCGGCAACAAAAGAACCTCACAATGCTCCACAACGACGCACAGCGCAGTTTTTGTGGCAAAATGAACAGCCCCCCCTCCCGCACACTCCACCACACCGGGGAGCGACACCCCTGAAAACCGGCGCAGGCCGAGGGAGCAGCCGTCAAGGAAAACACGATTACAACTCATGCATTATGAATCTGGTGTTCCTCTGCAGCGAGGCGCCGCCCCGCACAACGGAATGTTTTGCCAGAAAGAAAAGCATTTGTCGTGTGCTTTGGAGCGGAGGCAATTTGGTGCGTTCTCCCCAAACTAACCGGCTCATTCCGGCTTCCGCAGGGGCGGATCCACCGTGTGCCCAGGAAAGGGTGACGTTCGCTAAACTTCAAGACACGTGTAAGAAAAGAAAAGGTTGACGGAGTGACTGGATGTGGGACCCAACGGAACCAGCCGTGACAAGGCTTCTGTCCAGAGTCAGAGCCCCACACAGGAGGTGCCTCGGACCCCTGGTGGTTTAGGAACCGGGGACTGGGTCCGTGACACAAGATTCTCAGCTGACGCAAAACGTGGTGGAACTCAGTGCGTTTCACGTGAGTCCAGGTCATGTTTTGGTTGGGGGAGGGAGGCTGCAGGCTGCGTGGTCAGGTTTCACTTCCTTTGCGTCCCAGGGGTAGGACTCCGGGGATCGGGTGTGTGTGGGGAGGGACCCCTAGAGCCTCTGTATCGCCCCCTGCCGTTCTCTGAGAGATACGTGGAGACCTTCCAGTACCCAAGTACCCAGAGCCTCCTGCGTGTTCCCCAATGGTCGTGTGTTGAGCTTGTCTCTACAGCGGTGATGCAGTTACAGACAGGAACAACAACTCTTTTCAGTGTCAAGGACTTGCATGGTGTGGTGTGACAAAGTGGGCAACTCTGGTGGTTGACCACAGACGCAATCAGTGATCAAGAATGTGTGAGTATCTTCACGGAGGTTCAGTCTGGTCTTGAGCACAGGTACACAAATACGCGGGCGCACGTGCGCGCGTGTGTGTGATGCAAGTACTCTCCACCTTCAATGTGGGTTTGCAGGGAAGAAGGTCAGAACAGCTCCCAGAAAAAATTGTTAATGTGTGAGGATGCCACACAGCAATGCGGGTCAGGGTGCGGTCGCATTGGAGGTGGCCTCTTGTCAGGCCAGAAAGCTGCTCAAAATCCATTCGCACCCCACCCTGGTGGCGAAGTCAGGTGAACGCGTGACACCGGAGGTGTCAAATGGAATGTGTCTCGGCTTGCATGCCACTCCAAATCCAGAGGCGCGTTTTCTTTGCTGAGGCGTCTGCGTGACCTCGTTGCACCGAGCGCGCCGCACGGTTCGGCGCGCAGCCTCAGTGCGCATTAGACGCGACGCCGCGCGCACGCGCGTCAGCAACGACACGCGCAAAGCCGGTTTCACGCGAGCGCGTCATCAGTCCTGCGCGCTCCTGCACGTACGCGAATTTTGATGTCAAGAAAATGCAGATATGATGCGTTGGTCTGTTTCCCATGTGTTTCAGCTGCACTCAAGTTTGTGACGCACTCCAGCATTTTCCTCCACTTCTGGTGCTGAGGTCCCATTGAGAAGAGGTAAACTCATCGCCGATGACGCACCAAATCAGTTATTGCTCACATTATGTGTGATGGGTGGGTAAAAAGGTGCGTCTGACACACAGGTGAATAGGGGTTTTGTTTCTCCTCTCACAGCTCTTTGGAGCAGACTGAGTCTCATCTGACAGACACACTCTCGATGTGGTTCAAAGAGACTGAGTCGCCGCACACTGGACTTCTTCTTCTCTCCTGAGGCTGGAATCGGCCGCAGAATAAAACACGCCGTTGAATAGGCAGGGGCAGGTCCAGAAGGGGGCGTCTCTGCCAGATCCGTAGTTTTGGCCAATGGCGGCGCACCTCTGACTACAGGAGGCTTTTCTTCAATTCGGGGGTTCAACAGCCGCAGGTCTCAGGTTCATCCACGAGAGGGCGTGGCCCGGGAACACCTGCATCCTTAAAATAACCTCCAACAGGTTTCGCCGCAGAAATTAAAATTTGTTCACACGTGAAATTTGTTCACTGAGAAATTGGCCCTGTGCCCAGGAGGTCGTATCCCCTGACCTGATCCTGGGGTTCGCTCTCAAGGGAGGATCACGGGACCTGGTTCAGCCGGTTTCAAATCTAAAACTTTAACTTTGAAAAAATTAACCAGGTGAAGATTATCTTTCGGAACATGTCGCGCAAACGCAGTGACTTTGAGGCCAGGGGAGCCTGGGGTCTGCCGCCCCCCTCTGGGTCCGCCCCCCCCCCCCCGCCGTGGTGAGGAGTCGGTGAGTGAGGCTGGCTCCGGGGATCCCTTTCACAATGCGAGCTAATGGAAGCACGGATAAGAACGCGTGAAAGGACAACTGATTGAATTGGGAGGTAAACTCGGGGGAGGCTCGCGCTTTGGGGAGCATGGGCAGGAGGGATCCATGGTGAGGGAGGCGAACAGCATTGGGAACGGATCCAGCCCAGGCAGAGAGAGGGACGGGGGAAAAACAAAAGCTTCGTGTTTATGCTGGTGGGGGTGGGGGGTGGTGGACTGAAGTTCCCCTGTTCGCATGTTCATGCATTCTAACTGGAGGAGAGCACACAGGAAGCCGGGGTGGCCCAGGAATAACGTTGGGTTTCAGTGCAAAAGGCCGTTTTGGAGTCAGCAGCACAGGGCAGGCAACTCAGCAACAACCAGTCATGCGATGTCCTGAACCAAACCCATTCGTGCTCTAATTAGCCAAATATCACAAATTAGCCAAGTACGTTTCAACGGGAAGTGCTTTTCTGTCTAAATTGTTTCTTCGACTTGGTCACGAAACTAAACAAAACCAACTTTGAATTCGCTGAGTGAAGTGGATTCTGTTGCAGTCCACCTGATTCAGGTTCATTACCTCAAGGTCCATCCACTTTCACCCCCCCAACCAACACCCCCGCATCACCCACGCCCGCTGACGTCGCACCCGCACCTGCAGCACTGCTGTATGCATCATGTATGTATGTGTCTCCCTCCGTCTTCAGACCCCAGCGTGTTCAGCTCAGTCTGTTTGAAACCAGATCTGACTGTCTGGGAGACACAAGACAGAGAGACGAACCGGGGCCGTGACATTTTGAGTCTGTTGCGCGCAGAGCTTCTGAGACGCGGATCGGGGGATGAAGCGCGTTTGATGACGTCTCAGCGTCGCGTTGCTGTGTGTGGAGCCGGCAGGGCGGGGGAGCGTGCTGTGTGCGGAGCCGGCGGGGCGGAGGAGCGTGCTGTGTGCGGAGCCGGCGGGGCGGGGGAGCGCGCAGTGTGCGCAGCCGGCGGGGCGGGGGAGTGTCGCGCTGTGAATACAGGCGCGACCAGGGTGGATCCGGGGGGAGGGGTCTGACCAGGGTCAGGATCAGGACGGCCCAACCCTTAGGAGTCCTGTGCTGGGTCCAGCACCGAGGGAGTCCTGCCATGAGCGGGTCTGTATCAGGTCCCGATACTGACGAGGTTTCAACCAGGGTCTGAACAGAATAAACCATGGGAAGGGTTCACCTGGGGCTGGAGGGGGTAATTTTAACAAATCCGGGATGACAGACTCAAGCAATAATGATGTTCAAAGCAGAAAACATTTTCCTGCAGCGTAAAAATAGAGGGAAACACATTTTCCCAGTAGGACTGGGTCACGGGGCCCCTGGGGCCCCTGGATGCTGAGCACCGCGCAGACGCTCATTTACACGCATCTGCATACGAGAGCGCGCGCCCTGGCGGGTGGGGAACGCGACCGGAAACACGAGGCAATATCGCGGCGTCGCGTCGGGCGATTCATCACAGATTTATTAATTGGGAGCGGCCGGCCCGGCTCTAATGAAACACGCGACGCTTATGAAGCCCATTTCTCATGTTTCTCGCTTTTCACGGAGTCGCGTTGAGACAGACGGGGAAAAGAGGGCGGGGGCGGATCCAGGGGTCCAGACCCCTGGGAGGGTTTTATCGTGTCAAATTCTGTGATGACATTACACAAGAAACACCTGCAAGCGTGCCAAACAGGGGGAGCAAATACAGTTTCGAAAGTCAATTGGGCCACACCCCTTACTCAGGATCCGCGTCACGGAGCCCGCTCACAGGCGCCATACGAAATGCGCTGGTGTGTTGCGCCATGAGGAAGGAACTTTGCTCGGAGCGCAGCATTGGGCAGAACATTTTCCTGACCTCTGTCTCAGCCAGTGGGGCCATGGTGATCAAACTTTTCCTTCGTGTAAAAGCGCACAGCAGGTTGTGCTGACGGTGCACTTTTGTTGTGTAATCGAACCACCCTCAATCGAACCCTTGATTGCCGGTTCGATCACACATGACTCTTTCCCACTCTCCTCTGAAGCTGTACCTTCACCTCACCTTCAGACCCCTGTGTATTTAAACACCTGATTTCCTTCACTCTGGGCTTCACTTCTCTGAAGCTTAGGTAAGTGCCAACAAACACTTTCATCAATCCACATGTGTGTGACTGATTCGTTGCGACCTGGCCAACAGAGATGGGAGGGATTGGCTCCCTTCTCTGGGCAAACGATGCGACACGGCTCAGCCAGCTGAAAGGCTCCGGAACGATGCTGGCCTGAGCACCCATACATAACACTTTTTACCGGGGATGAAGAAGGGTTTCTCTTGTCGAGCTGTGCCACACGGATTCGTCAGAGCAGGAGGCGCCAAAATCGGAAGATTCTCCAGTCAATGGCTCTATGTTGTGCAACTGAGACGCAAAAGGGCAGGGCTGGGGAGGGACTCAACGGGAAGTGCTTCCCTGGATCCCCGGGAGCTGGTCACTAACTGGCTTCGTTTGGATACAGCACCGCGGTCTGAGTCCAAACAAAACTTCGCACACAATAGAAACTTCAGACACAATGGGAACATAGCGCTTCCTGACCACGCATACTGAGTAGGGTCCCTCAGAGCACAGGCAGCTGTCAGGGGCGGAGCGAGGAAGAAATCTACAGAAAAAGAAGAAGAGGACAGGAACATAACTTGGGTCAAAAACTTGTGGGTCCACCGCCCGTTATACCTCTCGATCTGCTCGTCACCGGTGGAGTAACCCTGGGCCTGAGCCTGACTCCAACGTCTGCTCCTGGGTCCACCACTGAATCTGCCATCGCTTTGCACCTGATTTTCCCTGGATCCTGCTCTGGATCAACCCTGGACCTGCCCCCACGATTGGATGTTCCCCCAGATCCTTACCAAGGTCATCTCTCCTGGATCTACCCCAGGGATTCACCCCAAGATCCTCCCCTGGATCCTCGTCTGGACCGAAGCAGTGCAATACCTGCTTCTCATTCAGTACAGGGCAAAGGAAACGCTTTGTTATTCCGTGTTCCGTGTGTTTCTGCATCCAACTGTGAACTGCGCGTGTATCTGCATACATTGTGAGAACTTGAGGCCTGTGTGAGGAACTCTGGGAGCTGTTCAGGTGTCATTGTCATCTCGCTACTGATAGGATCGTGTCCTCACTGCTGTTCTTCCAGACACGTGTCACAGAGACCTGATGCGCAGATTCCCTCCCAGGGGCGGTTCCAGGACATGAGAAAGAGGACCCAACCTCAACTATGAAAAGTTTGGGACGCAAAATCAAAGAAATAGCGTGACCCTGCAGCGCAAATTTGTTTGTCCTCAGGTCCGGGGCGCCTGGTTCCGCCCTTGGCTCGTCTCCTTTGCGGCTGCAGCGGAGACTCCGAGGCACAGAGAATTGCACTCCACCCTGAAAAATTCAAAGAGCAATGGTGTATGGCATGCACGAACCAGCGCGGACGTTGCATTTGCCGAATAGAAATTGTTTGTTTTGAGTGTTCTTGACGAGAAATTGGTTCTGCACTCAGGGTCGACTGGATTGTACTGAGTGAATGCTGCAGACTCCAGACACCCAGATGCAGGACACTGACGCACTCCTGGCGAGTTTCAGCGAGGACCAAACAATTTGCAACTTTGAAAGTACACTGCTCCTTTCCCGACGTGCCCCGATTGCCAGATCAGTAACACAGACAGATCTAATCTATCATTTGGTCACTTGTCATTGGCTCTCAACTGCTCATGTGATGCAAAATGTGGTCATCTGTGCCACCAATCTGTCAAGTGGGGTACTAGATGTGTGAAATTAAGCCGTGCTGAACCTCGCCATTGTGTGTGTCTTTCCCCCCTAGGATCTTGTCCCTGAATGCAGCCTGCAGATCTTCCCGTACACTTGGACCTGGATTTGCATGGGCGGGTCAGACCCGGAGGGAGACCGGCCCGCACTGAAGCTTCCGCTGTGGTCCGGTCTGCCCCCCACGTGACCTCGATGTTGTCTTCTTCTGATGTTCCTGATTCGGAAAAATATCTGTGCGTCCTTTTCACCAGGAAAGGTCAACGTGTATCAGAACATTGCTGCGGAAAATATTCTCTCTGAGGCAAAGGACCCGGACCAACGTTTTCTCCTGGAATCAGACAGAGACTGGGGAACAGAGAAGGAGACACACCTCAACAGTGGTACTGAATGATTCATCGCACAGGAGACATGACCGCTCTCAAGAGAGAACCTTTGAAATCACTCTCGGTGGCTTCCAGGAGATGTTGTTTGAAGCACTGGGTGCACCCGCTCAGGGCCAGACCCGACACCCCCGCCCTAGTTCCCATGTCTCCCCTTCATCCATGTCCCAGGGCTCCCCGCACCCGTACCCCTGAGCTCTCGGCACCTCACTCCCAGACTCCCTGCGTTAAGAGCCCCAGGCTTCCCACCCCCCAACCTCTGGGCTCTTCTCACTCCAACCCCATGCTCCTGCATCGGTCTCCACCCCGAGGGACCCCAGCAACATACCCCTGCGGGTTCCTCACTCTGACCCCAAGCTGCCCGCACCCCTGGCCCTTGGCTCTCCGCCAGGCCCCCATATCTCAGTGGTTCCCCCATCCTCGGTGCCCAGGCTGGTCGCGGTTCTCCTGTCCTTTGAAGTGTCGTCGCTGGATTGAGCGCTGTGTCGGCTCCGGCGGCGGCGTCCCTTTCAAACCAGCGACCGCTGTTTGTTTGCGTTTCATGTTGATTTAAGGAAATGAAGAAGCAGTGGCGGAGACATCTCGCTAAAAGCCACTTGGGCGCGGGCTAAACTCTGTACTGTGTGAGTGGCAGCTAAACTCTGTACTGTGTGAGTGAGAGCTAAACTCTGTACTGTGCGGGTGTGAGCTAAACTCTGTACTGTGTGGGTGTGAGCTAAACTCTGTACTGTGCGGGTGTGAGCTAAACTCTGTACTGTGCGGGTGTGAGCTAAACTCTGTACTGTGCAGGTGTGAGCTAAACTCTGTACTGTGCGGGTGTGAGCTAAACTCTGTACTGTGCGGGTGTGAGCTAAACTCTGTACTGTGCGGGTGTGAGCTAAACTCTACACTGTGTGGGCAGGAACTGAACTCTCTGGGGTGTGGGGCTTGAACCTTGAGGTTTAAGGGTGGTGTTTCCACACTGTGCAGGAAGATTGGAACCATCGATGCACCGGTATAAACTCTGCCCGGCGGAGCACCACAGTCTCGCCCCGCACTTCCCTGCCCCCTGCCTTGACCACCCCACCCCACCCCGCGCCGTCGCACCCCTTCTTACCCACCCAGACGAAGTCAGGGAACAGAAGTGCCTCGGTCTACGCCGCCCTCCACGCTCTTTCCCGCCCACCCTGCCCTCAGCTCCCCCAAAGTCTGCCCCACCCCTCCGCGCCCCACCTCACCCTCCTCGCCCAGACTTTACCCGCACCGCCCGCCCCCTCACCGATCAGGAGCTCTCCCTCAACAGCACTCCGCGGCATCCATCTTATTTGCAGATGATTTTTTAATGAAATGAAGATTGAAATTGCTATTTGTTTTCCGAACGGATTAGATCTCTGTGATGTCTCAAGAAAGGACGGGCGGTTTTAGAGCTTGTGTGCGACGACGTGAAAGTTTGAATTGTGAGCACACAAAGACTCGCCGGGGGGCTTTCCCCGAGGGGTGGGGAGGGAGAATCCATGACGTCTGAATGGGAGTCTTGTGGAGAGCTCTGCAACTTGTGGAGTTTAATTGAGGCTTCGGAGCTGCAAAGCACCCAGGGAGAAATTTAACTGAAAAATATCTCAAAATGTGCGAGCTCGGGGAGGAGCGGATTCAGGTCTGTGCACCCGGTGACCCCTGGAAAACTCTTTTGCGCCTCATCGTGCACAGTGATCACACACGCTCACTTCCTTGCACGTTGCATTTTTCATTGGTGTTTTGATCCATTCGATGCCTTTCTCCGTGACCTAATGTGAGAACCAGACCTGGGAACTGGGGCCCATTGAGCTCGTCCCTGACAGCCATTTGGAGCCGTGTTCGTTACGCCCGACGCGCTCCACAGGCGGAACCTCATTCGGTGCGCTGCTTTCTGCAATGGTTTCCGATGTTCGTGTTCTGATGACAAAATTCACTTCAGCTGATCCAGGAACCACCGGGTTGTGGGGGGTGGGGAGGCCTGACCTCCATCTGGGCCAGCATTTGACCCAAACAGATTCCCAAGGGAGACAAGTTCAACTCAAAATTCTGAAGCAATAGGGGCCAGAAGGAGGTTGAAAGTCGAGGGGCCCTGGGGCCCAGCTGTGCCCCTGGACCCGCTGGAGCTTCACCACCGTTGACGTTGTCTGTATTCCTTTGCGGTGCCCGCGCGCGCAGCCGGGCGGAGAGAACGAATGGGGCGTGCAGCGCGAGACTCGGGTTCCAACGCGCGTGCGCGTCTGATGTTCTCTGTCAGACCCACGCTGTTCTGTTGAGCATGCGCAACTGACATGAACCTGGCATCACTGAGCTGACAGAGCTTGCGTGCGTGTGGGTGAGGTATGCGTGCGGGCGCACCTGACCCGATGGCGGTGCTGCCCCCGGCGGACGACGGCAGTGTGCTGAGCAGCGACACGCGCGTCATGGCGTCGATGGTGACGAGCAGACTCGCGACGGACGCCGAGCTGCTGAAGACGACCCTCTTCTGATACCGGTGCGAACCCGACGCAAATGGAACTGCCAATCACTCGTTCTCCGGAAACGCGACACAACACGTGGCTACACTCACAAGGGAATCACACCCGCCGCTCCGGCAGGACCCAGACGTCTCTGCTGACGTCTCGCGATGCGATCCGTGATTGTCTGGCGACAGGTGCCGTGTTCACACTGGGAAAGAAACGCCTCTCAGGCGTGAAATTCTTTCATCTCTCCATCAAACAGACGCAGAAAAGCTCGGTACAACAAAAACACACAAAAAGACGCCATGTCCAGACGAAAGCTGGCCGCAACCCGCCCATAAATCTGACTATTGTGGAGCTTCCGGTTTTGTCTGGTCTACAGCGTGGCTTTGGACAGGGGTCGGCACAGGTCTGCCGGGGGTGGGGCTGGTTCCGGTGGCGGGTCCTGGTGTCTGTTTCCCGCTGCCTGACAGGTGGGTCCGGGTCGCGACACGCAACGCGCAGATCTGCGTGTTCCGAGATGGACGTGAGCGCTTTCATCCTGCAGAGAGCCCGGAATTCATCTCGCTGCGAGCAATCCTGCATGCAAAGTTCACAGAGTCACCGGGGCGGAGCCAGGGGAGGGGGCGGGACCCAGCAACCCTCAGAACCTCCCACCCATACACCAACAAATACCTGTCTCATTTTCACCAAATGCGCAATGGTGAATATTGTTGCGCGTTCAAAGGACCTGGGGAGGGACAAGAGCTGAGCACCCCTTGGGACCACATTTTGGAACCACCCATGGGGCTTCTGGATCGGCTCCCGGATCTACCCTTGTATCCGACCCAGGATGCGCTATCGGTGTTCATCTTGGTGGTGGACTCGGATTCCAGCAGGTCAGTCGCAACTGGCACGATGCGGCACCTGATCTGTTATGAAGCGAGTGAAACCAGAGGCTCAGCCAGGACTCAGGGAGGGGGGCTGTTACAATTCCAACCAAACCAAAATTAATCAAACAGCAAATCGGGAAGCAACCTCAAGGCTGGTCTGCATGATTCGCAATTCGGGATATTTTCTGTTCAGGTGTGGACTCACGGCTTCCCCTGGATCTGCACCTGACCCGTCACCTGACCCGTGCGAAACTCGACCTGCGCGCCCAATGGCAGAATCTCTGCTTCCGGTGTCCACTCTCCGCAGTCGTGACTCGAAGAAAATGAAGAGGTGTGTTGATATGGTTCATGTGACAATCGGCACAATGTTCAGCGGCTCCAGACGTCCGGCCAGTCATGAGAAAGACTTTTCTTGCAAAGAAAATGAAAGATTGAATTGGGCCCCCGATGTCTAACCCCGACGAGAATTTTATGGGTTGCCCCACCCCCGAAAATAGAGAGCGACTCTTGCTCCTGGATCCTTTGCCCCACCCCCAGGCACCGATTCCAGGCTCCGCCTCCGTCTTCGAGTTCCGCCCCCTCGTCTGGCTGACCGATTGATTTTGATGTTGGGGAAGCGGAGCAATAACAGAAACGCCCTTTTTGATTCGAGGCTCCCCCAATCAGTATTCCTCTCATCGCATTGGTCAGCTCGTTGCCGGCTCATTCAGATTCTCGTCATCTCATTGGCTGTTGGCATTCCTCACGCATTGTGGGTCCGCACGCCTCACTGGTCACGTGTTCCCGGTCAGATAGCAGCGGCTTGACTTGATTCGTCAGATCTTGGTTTGTGTGGGTGTGGGATTGGAGTTGGATAGCCCACCGTGGTCCTCATCTGGGTCCGACGTTTGGACGGCCGGAGCAACTCAAACATCCAAACAAATCTGCTGAAAATCACTTTGGAGGGTCAGGTGGGACCAGGCTGCCTTTTTCTGACCAGCCAGACTGACAATTCAAGACAACAAATCCACCGCCATGTTTGCCAACACAAACTTTTGAACTGTGGACTCAGACCCAATGCATAACCCATGAACCAGCGGTACGTCGTGGAACATCCCCGGTGTGTTAAAACAGTGAGACCCCGACGCCAGGAGAGCTGAAGTCCCATGACACCGGGAAGCCTGAGGGGCTCTGGGTTTCAGTGATCGTCGCAGTGAGTCATGAGGAGACACTCACGACTGAAACTGGGAGACATCGTGCCTCTCCGCCTGATACTCATCATCAAACCCAGAGGCCCACATGCCTCAGGTTCTTTCACCGAATACCTGCTCCTTGAGGCTACCCGAATTGTGTGTGTGTGTGTGTGTGTGTGTGTGTGTGTGTGTGTGTGTGTGTGTGTGGATTTCGAGTGAGAGTGAGTTGTCGCAGGTAGGGGGTGTGTTTCACTTGCACAGTCACGGAAACCAGTGTGCAGAAACTGAGGCCGCACTGATGATTGAAAGTGAAAGGCCCCAGGTCTCTGGGTTTGCCTGAAAATGGTCACGAGAAGGTACCTCAGAGGCATGTGAGTTGGTTTTGAGGCTTCCCAGTGCCGTCACACTGGGCCTGAGTGTTGATCTATGCGACGCTGTTTCCCCTGTGCGCACCCGGTGTCAGAGACGGAGTGGGCAGCAGCAGATGTATTGAAGCGTCGACACTGAACACACCCATCCCTCAGGGGCCAACCAGCCAGGGCCGTTTCACACCGGTCGAGGTGGTGTGTGTGTGTGTGGGGGGGGAGGTTCGCGCGCTGCGTCCCTGTGCAAGTCTGAGCTGACAGCGGGTCAAAGAAAAAAGTACCTTTCCCCTCCAATCCCATGTTTCACAACCCTCGTAGATGGTACGAGCGTACTTTGACGTCACGGTCTCGGAGTTCTCCTGCGTTGACCCCCGACGCTGCACCTGCTTGTAATGACGCACGCAGGAACGCAGTGCCCACTGGCTGAATTGCCGAGTGATGCGTCACCGATTGACTTGTGGAGGGACACAGAGCCCTGATGTGTAGATGCACAGCGCCCACTGACGTGTACAGGGGCCCCAATGCGCGCGACGTCCGGTGTGAAGCGGGGCCCAGGCTGACGGGTCCCCGACGCCGCGCCGTTTGTCGTGCTGTCAGCTGCGGCTCGTCTTGTCGCTCCCACCTGCGCGTGTCCGTCGCGCATCCGTCTCCCCGTGGCAGCGCCACCGCCGCCCCGGCGAGGGGCGGAGTGACGGCGGCATGAATAAGAGATGCGGCGGGGAGGGGAGGGACGCCCGCCCGGGGCCCGCGACGCCGCCCGCCCGACGAGGGAGGGAGGGACGCCGGCCCAGCGCGGCGTGGTGCGGAGAGAGCGGTGGGGCTTGCGTCATGAATAAGAGAAACGGCGTCGCTGGAACGCCCGCCCGGATCCCGTGACGCCACCGCGGTGACGCGTCCCTTGTGTGAGGAAAAGCCTCTACACCAGTGAAGTGCTGCATAGTTGGCGCCTGTGTTTTCCGACTGTCCAGTGGGGACTTGTTGCACGGTGTCCTCATCACGTGGGGGTATGAGTCACACGCCTACATGACAACCCTCCCACCCCAACCGATCCTCTTCGTTTCCACACCCCCTCAACTCAGGCCACTGTGAGGCGTCCAGAACAGCCCAAGCTCTCGTCTGCCCCACGGATATACACGTGTCCACCTTGTATTCAGCGCGGTCATGCTGGTCTCATTCGTGAACCTGAGGTCCCATCCAGGGTCCAGAGGGACTCGTGGGGCCAAGCATTGCGGATGGACACTGCCCGTTCAAATCGGCTTCTTGACCATTCACTGCAAATGAATGGGCCGGATCCATCAGAGATTCACCCTTCTCAAGACACGTGATGCAGTCACAAACTCGGATGGATCAAACGGGCCCATTTGTGCACTGCTAGATGAATGTAAGGTCAAATTAGGGCCCTGGGCATCGTACCCCCTACTGCTCGGGGTGTTTACCACCCCTGCCCTGGGTGTTGATCCAGGGGTGTCGGTTCCCTGATGTTTGGGTGTCAGCCCCCTTGTCCAAGGTGTTGGGCTCGGGCCCATGGTTGCGACCCCTCCTGCTCTATCCATCAGAGGACTGGGGACTTGCCGACCATTGAACATTCACACACATTGACTGTGGGTCGGTGTCATTTCCAGTTCACTTCAGCTCGTGTCTCGTGTCGGCAGACCTGCGCTGCTGAGACCCAGGGCGGATCTCTGGGGCCCGTTGGGGCCGGTCTCCAGACCAGCGATGCCACCCCCATCCCTCAAGCTGATGTCAGTGAGAACCAGGTCCTGTCAGAGGTGGACGTGGAAGACGTCTATCAGCTGGGAACGTTGACAAGACGGGTGCTGAGAAAACAAAGATGGGAACATCGGCGTTCAGAGAGCGCAGAACCACACCTATCCCCGAGATTCGCCCCCTGAGGTCAGGAAGCACAGCGCCCACCTGGATCCACCGCACTCAGATTCTCTTCTGATCTGCAGAACACACGACACACCCTGACAAGAATTGTGCAGCTGCGTGCGCAAATCAGGAGGACGGGTTGGAAGGCTCTGCCTTTCCACACAGAAGAACAAACGTATTTTCAATTTAACTTGTTGCTTTTTGTGAAAACGCTGTTGAAGCAGGAAGCGCGACTTTCACCTGTGACATTCTGGGTCACAAAAACTCAAACGTTCGCCAGCTAATCACTTTTCGCTTTGAACTAGTGTGCTTGTGAGTCGTGTTTCTGGTTATGTTTGTTTGTGACTGAGTGAGTGTGTGTGTGTGTGTGTGTGTGTGTGTTGTTCCAAGACTGTGGGGTCACGGCGCTCGTCCCCTGGACCCTCAAAACGACTGCCCCTCAACAAACCGTCACTCCCGCACCGCACGGCTCCACTCGGCGGAGCCTGAAGCTGCCCGGCCGCCCGGCTCCAGCTCCCGCCGCCGCCGCTGCCGCCACCGCTCGGCGTATTTAAACCCAGCTTCGCCGGGCGTCCGCATCCGTCGCCGCTTCACTCGCTTCAGAGCGACTTGAGGTGAGCAGGACGAGGGAGGGATGTCGGGACGGACCGCCTCACTGAGGACTTAGATCTAACGCACAACCCAAGGTTTCAACCTATGAATTGGTCTCTCTGGGCCGTTAGACACGTGGTTTGGCAACATTGTTGCTCTTGTCCAACCTGGACACCCTGATTCCAAAGCAACGACAGTGGTTTCTTCTGGCTTGTAAACAAGAGACGCCGTGCGGCATGTCCTCGATGAGGTGTTCCACCACGCACCGGAGCGTCACGTCTGCGTCGCGTTGGATGCATCACGCGTTGTGTCAATAGGGAGTTTCAGCAGGTGCGTCTCGGGTGACCTGCGTCACATGAGACTGCGTTCAATGATTGGGCGTTTGATTGGGACATGGCATTTCGCTTCTTTCTGAAGTTGTCATCGGGGTCCACTCAGCAAACAGCAAGAAAAGCAAATTCAATATTGTCAAAAAACTTGGCAGGTTTTGTCATTTGGATGACGCGGCTCCCATACAGGTTCTGTCACTCAACGCGTGACGCACCCAGTGTGAAGCCGACCTGAGAGGGGAGTGGCGCGCACACAGCTCTGTAGGGACGAGCAGACAAAAGAAGTTTGTCCCAGGAAAGGCGCTGTGTTTGCGTATGAACCACCGAAACAAGAAGACAACAGGATGGTTCTGTGCAGAATGGGGAGTTTCAGCAGATTTTCATCCTTGCAGTGCGCCATCACGTGTTCCACTGAACCGTTCTTAACACCTGAAGGGCACCGCACGGAATGGAAATCATTTCCTGCTGAAACTCCCTGTTGTGAGAGTTTTGTTTCTGGACTTAAACGGACAGGACAATGGAGTGAGGATTGTGCGCTTGAGGTGGGTGTGGTTCTTGTGTTTTTGGACGCTCCTGGTGCCGTGGGCCTGGACGCACGGACGCAGTGTCCGCACTGCGCACGATTCCTGCGCATGTCGTTGTGTTGGCATCAACAGACACAATTTGCGCAACGAGAACTACGGGGATCAGCTGCGTGGGTTTCGTCCTGAACACAGTCCAAATTTATCGGCTGAGTTTGTTCTTGTTGTTTTGACAGAACCTTTTGTTTGTTCAAGTCAGCTGACCAGATGGTCAAAAAGCCAGGCTCATGAGTGCAAACACATAAAGTTCCCCCCGGGGTCAGACTGTTTCATGGGCCAAGACAACGGCAGGTTCAGGTTATTCACATTCCGGGGCCCACGTTCTTTGGTGAAGAGCAGGAGATTATCGGGAGCTAGCTCACCCTGTTTTCAACTGTTTTCTTCAAACGCGAAAATTTCAACCAGATTTGAGCTTGTCAATTTCTGAAGAACTTCTGCAGCGGGCAGCAGTGTGTATGGATCCGGTGAGCGCGGTGTTCACAATGCCCCGATACAATGGTGCGGATGAGGCTCTTCTGCTGTGAAGCGCGCGCTGATGTCAGGCTCCAGGGGCGGATCCACGCGACGACCCTGGAGGCCCTGCACCGTCCAACAAATTCTGGGATGCAGCATCTTTCTGTGCGTTCGGGGTCAAGTTGAGATCGCTTCCCCTTCTTCGGGTCGCCCAAAGACCCTCTGGGTCCCAGACTCCCACCAGTAGCACGTCAGGCGCAGAATTTATCAGTCCATCGACATGCTTTGTTTGCACTTGGACTGAAGCAAAAGTTTGAGCCTGAAGTGGCACGGGTTGGCCGCTACACAAAACTGAAGCAGAGCTTTGTTTCACGACACTCGTGATGAACCTCAGAGCGGATGGCACCTCACGAGTGTTGCTGCAGTCTCGAGCGGATCCAGGGTTGTGGGGCTCAACTTCCGTTTCAAGGAGTTTTCACATCAGTGACGCGCGGTCGTTTTTCAGGCTGACGTCAAAAATTTCCACGATTGGGTTCAATGCTAAATTTTGACGCCGACGTCAAGGAGACGACCGCGCGTCACCAATGTGTAAACCGCTTCTGTCAACGCCTCATCCTCAACTCCACACCAACGTTTTGTGGGTTCAGCAGAATTTTTGGTGCTGGGGCCCAGGTCTCCCCGGGGCCCCTGGATCCGCCGCACGCAGCGTGGTGGTGGAGTGGTTCGGATGGCAGAAATCCATGGCGGAGACATTGGGCGGGATTAGATCAATGCGTCTGCCTCCATTCGCTCCATTCGCGCATCTCTCCTTCAAGGCTAGTCCGATTGGAGCTGGCGCCAGCGTTCCGTGTAACGCTCAGCCTCCCGTATCTGATTTGTGCCAAATTTGAACGAGTTTTTTTTCTGGGGAGACTTGTTCAGGATTTGGGGTCAGAGGAGGCCGGTCATTCAACTGGATAAAGGAACAGGACAGACGCTAACATTGAAAAGTTTGTGTGATTGAACAACGCTTCCTTTGCACAGTCAGGCCAAGCTTGCCAACAAAGAAAACTCGGTGGTCTGGGGCCCATAGATCTCAATGTGCCCCTCACGCTATGCCTTGCGTAGTTGAGCCTTGCGTTGGATCTCTGCGTTGAAAAGTCTTGGCGCAAAGCTCGCGAGGACCAAACCACACTTGAACACGTGGGTGCTGTTCGTTTGCAAGCTCGCGAGTGATCAGATCGCTCCGCTTCTCACTGGGCTCTGTGCAAACTATCACATGGAGCACGAACGGCACCTCAGTCGCAAAGCGCTCGTAAACCGGCCCCGTGGGGCTGCGAAGCGGCAGGGATGAGTGAGGGATGCGGGACAGTGTCTCACCCAGCCAGCGTCGCGCGCTGACGGTGACGGTGAGCGAACCTGACGGCCACCTGACCACGAGGGGAAAGCGCCTGACAGTGCAGATTGCTGCAATGAACGGGGATGAGGCTGGAGGCGCAAAGAGCCGGGACACCGCCACGTGGTCCGTCCGTCCCAGGGGTTGCACTTGACGACGCGTCAGGAAAATGGCGCACCTGAAAATGATTTCAGATTTGAGAAATCAGGCAGTCAGGCTCCTGGTCCCAGCTACTGCCAGTGACGGGGCTCATCAGCTAATCAAACACGTCAAACTTCATGAAATAACTTGTTGATTCCCACAGTCAATTCAGACCAGGCCCCGCAAACTACCCTGGGTGTGAATTGACAATGGAAACCTTTTGTGCAAATTACAGGGCCAATTTAGTTTTGCGTGTTCACCTGAATCTGACAAAAGTGTTTGAATCCTGGCTCTGAATCATCAGTGTTCACACTCGGCTTTCGTGTCCTCCAGCGGATCCAGGGGTCTTCATGACCCGCCCCCTGACCACGGATCCACCCCAGCGAACCTTTGACAAACGGAACGCCCTTGTGAAGGCCGTGTATTCATCTCTTGCGTTGGGAGCAGCTATCTACTTTGAGAGGCAGGCAATTTGGGAAGTGGTTGAATAATTTATCCGCGGCTGAAAGTCGCTGAGGCGAGGCTCGATTCGTCGTACATTCCCAACGTCTCGGCGTCGCTCAAAGAAACGCTGAGTTGATGGGCAGGGGCGGTGTTCCAGGGAGGGGGCGCAGGGGTGGCAGGGTCTGATTCCGAGAAGGGAGGGGCAGGGGCGGTTCTGACCGGGTCACACAGGCCCTGGCTCCGACCCTAACCCTTGAGCAAAAAAAGTAACACCTCTTCTTTTCATTGGAAGTCTCAAAGTGTAGATCTAGATCTGGCCGGCTGGGTGGTGAGCTGCCCTGACGTGGCCACACGTGCAACCGGGAGTTGAACAAACACACCAGGGCAGCGGGGAGCAAATTTCAACATTGAAAATGTGCGCGCATGATGTCAAAAGGTTCGTATCTGTGACGCTGTCAGATGAGGGCTTTTTCTTTGGCAATCCTGGCTCCCTGGACCCAAGTTGATGAGAATACAGCACAACATGCTGAGCACAGGAGGCAGGAAGCACAACAATTGCTCGGAAAACACAAAAGTTGAAGTTTCACTCCAGCTGCACAGCCTGAAATACAGAGGCGCAATAAACAACAGTTTCTGTCGTAAATTGTCAAACTTGTGCGGCAACAAGAGTGGTGGATCTTCGGGGTGTTTTTGAGCCTGGGCTCCTTGACCCCTGGAAAATCTTTTTGGCCACAGGTGCGTGGTTTCTCTGCTAAATGTGCAAAGTTGAAGTCGGGCCCCCAGGGGGCGGGGGCACGACAACAGCGGGGAGCCGTGCGCGCGTGAATGAACTCGCGTACCGTTTGCGCGATGAGCGCAGTAACATACACAGACGCTGCAAAACGTGCGCGCGCAGCTGTCATTATGAAGCAACATCCCGCGACAAATAGGGAGATTTAGCGTTGGTGTCCGCAGACTTTGCGTCTGCGTGGAACGTTGTTGTTTTCGTGGTTCTGTGCTGTGCTAAACACACAGGAAGCGCTGATCTGATCGTGGAGAGAACCTTACGAGTTCAGTTCCAGCTGATGCCTTGTCATCCTGAGTCTGAGTGATTTTTGACCCTTGAACCGTGCGCCAAAGTCGGACCAGATTGCAGGTGAAGAGTGCCCGTTGCGATTGCAGCGGCAGGTTGCCAACAGCGTTGTTCCTGCCACGTTCTTGGCCACGGGCCAAGGATGAAACTCCCAACCTTGCCTTTTGGCAGACAATTGAGTGTGCGTGTACGCTTTGAGTCATTGACGGAATTGAGTTGATGCGTCAATGCGTCCCGCGCGGCGCCACTACGCGGGGGTAATTGAGGTCTTCCCGGCTGTTCCGCTGCTTTATCGCCCGCCCCCCCCCCCGAGGAGAGCGGCTCCTGTGGAGTGGACCGAGAGAGACGGCGCCACATCCCAGGAGCATTGATCATTGAATGTACTGTCTGCGGACTTGAAGTACGGCGTGCTTTTTCAGGCGGGACCCAGTTTTCTTCCTTTTCGGTTGAACCACGTGGAATTGTCACGTGGCTGACGGAAGAAGAAGCTGCGTTCTCACAGACCCTGAGAACAGCTGTCAAGACTGTTGTTCGGACCATGGACCCCTGATAAACAAGAGAACCTCACGACGGACACAGTCCGCTCGCTTCGCTTCGTACCTTGACACTCACTAACCGGACGCCACACCCATTCGCCTCGTTTGTCCCGAGTGGGTCAAGTCTGCAACACCACGATAACAACGTGTACGCCTCACACCATTTCTGTTGTCTCCGCAGATGCTGAGCTCGTGCGACTCGGACCCCGGACAGCAGAAGCCCAGGGACTCAGTCCAGAACAGACTCGACGTGGCTGCAGCCTGAAGGACCTCACGTGTGTGGACGTGGTGCATCGGGACACAGACCAGAGTCACGCAAACACGTGCACGGACATATCAGCAACCCTCCATCCAAAACAAAGGAAGGAAGAACAATAGAGAATCCTGAATCCTTGTGACGCACTGACTCGCACAGCCCGGAGCAGAAGGACGCCAGGCCGGTTCCCCCCGGATCAACCCCCGCTCTGTCGCAGCAGCCTCCACACACGTGAGTACATCCATACTCGCTTCACAGATACTCTTATTAACATCAGTCAATGAGGAGACATCAGGCCCGAGGGGATCCGTGTGCCGCACAAAGGGTGTCGTCTTCTGCGCACTCGGTGCCCTGAACACGCGCACCACTTACCCAGAAGAATAGGGAGATTGAGCAGTGACGTGGTGTCACCCCATGCACGTGCACATCAATCTGGCAATGGTGGAACAAAACACGCCAGGCTGAATTGGTGTTTCAGGAATGGCTCCAAACATTGGATTGTTTCCATGGCAAATTTCGCAACAGAGCGACTGGATCAGACCTCGGACACGAAAGTCGCCAGGGCCCGGTCCGCGTGTGTTTTTGTTGCTTGAAGGGAAGTTGGTTTTCAGGGCTGTGGATGGGTTTGGGTCTTGGGCCCCCAAGGACCCATTGGACCCGCCCAGAGCCACAACCACAGGGGGGTGACGTGCTCGGACTGATCTCGCTGTGTGGATGAGATTTCACTGTGTAGGGGCCGGAGAGTCTGTGTGCGTGAGTGTAAGTGGATTTCCGATAATTCGATTTGGTAGTCAAGATGACAGGAAGAAAAGGCGTGACATGTCGTGAGGAGGGTGAGGAGGGGTGGAGCCCCGGGGGAGGTGGGGGTGGAGCCCCGGGGGAGGTGGGGGTGGAGCCCTGGGTGAGGAGGGGTGGAGCCCCGGGGGAGGTGGGGTTGGAGCCCCGGGGAGGTTGGGGTGGAGCCCCGGGGGAGGTGGGGGTGTTAACCGCGGAGCTGTCGTGTTTGATCCAGTCGGCGGGTTCGGGGGGGGAAGCGGGGGTGG
>JAAUXT010129841.1_pt1 | contig 35286 bp, 36 predicted proteins | sample 7278171 | NCBI WGS metagenome assembly JAAUXT01 (sample SAMN14350112, study PRJNA611818) | marine sediment metagenome | isolation source: surface marine sediment (1.8m) | place: French Polynesia: Moorea | collected 2018-08 | reverse complement strand
TTGGTCACATTTGTTCCATTTGGATGTGTGCTAAATGAGTTCCCAAGTTGTGAACATTAAGTGAAAAAAGTAAGAATTTTGACAAAAAAAGCGAGCCAAATCAGAGCGAGCTAAATCAGAGTGAGCCAAATCAGAGCAAGGCAAATCAGAGCAAGTGAAATTTCCTCAAATCACCGCGAGCTCCATGGAGCTATTTTTTGACGTTCGCGTCTTCTTTCAACCCAATGGTGGAATTTTTGACGTCAGCCCAACAAACGACCGCGCGTCACCCAACGTGAAACCCCATGATTGACAAGTTTGTGTTGGCAAATATTGAAACAAAGCATTTCTTGTCTTCAGGAAAAGTTCCTCTGGTTGAGTTCCAGACCCCTAACGATTGCCTCTCATCCTAGAACAGAGGGAATAATTCAAAATATGATAGAAATTTCAATCAGGAATGTGACAAGAGAAAATAATCAAAGTGCTTTGAGTTTTCACAATGTGAGCGTGGACATTCTGGATTCTCATCTTTTTGGCATTACCATTATCAATAACAAAGATTTGCATTTAATTTCAAAGGTGACCAACAGTGAGATCACCATTCTATTAGCCAGGGGAAAACAGACACTTCAAATTGTTGGTTCATTGATTGATGAACTTCAGATCTTTGACATACAAATTATGGCTGAAGATAGCTTAATACATATTCCATGGTGTGAGTTCAGTGGTAATAGGTTTCTTCATGAGGAAAATGACATGGAAACTTTCATTTTGGCCTCAAGAAGCAACATCACAATTTCACACTGTCATCTGAGTGGAAAAGTTGTTGGGTATCTACACGCTTCAGAGAGTGATGTGTCAATAGAAAATACTACCTTCTACAGAAATACTCCACCTGTTGGTCTCATTCAAGTTCATGATGACAGCAAGCTTCTATTGAAGAACACATGGTTCAGAGAAAATGGCTTCCTTTTGTCAGAATCAGCCATTACTGTATCAAATAACAGCTCAGCAAACATATCCCTGAGCACCTTCCTGTACAACATGGCTTCCAATGGGTCCTGTGTTTATTTGGGAGGAAACTGCAGTGTTTCTGTTCACAGGTCAGAGTTTGGAGGAAATGCTGCTTCAGACAGTGGAGGTGTGTTCTTTGCTGAAGCCCACGCAAGTGTTAACCTGCAATCAAGTAGATTTCTGCGAAACAGAGCTGAATTCAATCCAGAACAGTTTACCACAGAGTACTACATCCCTGGGACCAAGATCTACAAAAGGACAAACCGCGGTGGTGGAGTCATTTATGCTTCGACAGAAAGCAAAATTTCAATTGAAAACAGCACTTTTGAGCAAAACACTTGTGCGCTATGTTGTGGAAGTGTTGTTTTATTTGGTCGTGGTGGGAGAGTGATCGTCAAAGATTCGCAGTTCATCAGACAAATGTCCCAAGTCAGCTCTATTTGTTGGCTTGATCCAGAAGAGTTGCTCTATTTGCACGTAAAATCAAACGAGAAGCTAGCATTTTACAATGTTGGAACATCCATTTATGGTGAAGGACACTCTGAAATAAGGATGACATCGTCAATTTGGAATAGTGCCAATGAAGTGGAATTTTCATTCGGAACAATTATTTTTTGCTCCCACAACTGTTCAGTTGGAATTGGCCTTCAATCCAAATTTATCAACATCATACAAGAAAGACACAGCAAGCGCCTTAACCTCCTATTTCTGAGCCACGGTACGATTGAAATCATGGAAACTGTTTTTGAAAACGTAACAGTGAAAACCATACTCGCTGCGCGCCTTCATTCAACAGTGTTCCTCAGGAATTCACTGTTTCTTCTCAACGAAGAGGTCTGTCTTGAGCTGAAAGACAACAGTTCTGCAACAGTGACCAACACGACTTTCCGTGACAATCGCGGAGGTCCACTGATTATACTGTATGATTCTCACCTGCGCTTGCGAAACTCAAGCTTTGAAGAAAACAGTATGGCAAACATGATTCTTGCAGCCAACTCGTCATTGCTGGTGGAGCAATCACATTTTCCCAGGAATAGTGTTTCGAACTCCATGCTGAAACTTCTGACCTCATACATTGAGCTGAAACATGTGACATTTGCACAAAACACTGAAGGTTTGCTGCACTTGCAATCATGCAACGTGATGATGCAAAACACAACAATCTTTGGCCAACAGTCATTGCAAATGTTAAGTTTATTTGTCGGTCACTCACGAATTCGAATGCAATATGTTATCTGCTCAAATTATGTCAAACCCAACAACGGATCCGTCGTGATTTCTCCCGATTCAAGCCAGTTCAAATTTAGTCATTCACATGTGAACATATCGAACTCCATTTTTCATCTGGTTTCCATTTTGGTCATGAAAAATTCACAGGTACATTTCTACAATTCAAGTATTTCAGGAGCAGTGCTTGTTCGCACTGCTTTGAACAACATACTTGATGTGACAAACTGTGACATACATGTAACTCACCAGGATTTCGTTTCGCTGGACCCTTATTCATGTGTGATTAGTGTTGACCAGAATTCCAGTTTGAATTTGGCCAGGACTAATCTGCTTTGTCATCTTTGTGCTGACTACCTCTTTACGAATCTTGTTTGTGTCACTTCAAATAGCAAAATGAACATCCTGGGGATGGAAATGTCCCTGAAGAATTATCGACACGCCAAAGGAACGCGGACGGCAATTTCAGCCACAGACAGTGAAATTTCCATTGTTCAAACAAGAATCAATCGAAACTACAGTGTCCATGCAGCTGACCAGCAATTCCTCAAGTTTCTGTTCTCAAATGTCAGCATCAACAAATGCACTTTTGTCACATGGCAATCTGCAGACATTGCTCACTTATTCTTCAGTGGGACTGACAGAAACTTCCTTGCAGTGAGGAACTCAATTTTCCAAACACCCCTCTCATTGAGGAAATCAAGGAACTGGTTGAACATTCACTGTTGGAAATGTCCCCAGGACCAAGTCGGGTGGAAACATTGAGGCTCAACAACTCAACTCTTATTCTTCACAATTCGTCATCTCTTGAAATACAATTGCTTCTCACTTGGAAATCAAGACTCCAGTTTGAGAACAAAACCAGAAATGCAGTTGAGGCGCTGGGGAGTCAAGTTGAGAAGACTGAACTTGCCCAAGTAACCAACAATATCATTTTTTCTGGTCTGGGTCGCCACTTCCCATCAAAATTTGCTTTATGTGAGTTAAATTTCCATTTTGTTCCAGGTCTTGTGCCTCAACTTTTTTGTGGTAGATTTTGGCCCAAGTCAACTGAAAAGTTTGATGTGCTTGATTTGATTTTTTGCAGCATTTCCAATCCCTTGTGAAAACTGTCTCTGCCATGTGGATGCAAGAACTTGGCAAAACATTTACAACTGCACAACACTTGACCTCAGAGAATTGACCACTGTCCCCAATCTGACCAGTGTTATTCTACTCACTGGGACAAAAGTGGACAGGATGTCTGCTGAACTGATTCAACAAATAAGACAATTGAAAACAGTAAAGATAATCAACATGACAAACAATGAAATCAGACATGTGTCAGAAAGCATCAAAGACTTGGAAAATATGGAAGAGATCTGGATGGCTGGAAACCCATTCCAGTGTTATTGCTGGATGTTCAAATGGCTGCAGACATTTGAAAATATCTCACAAACCTATCTTGTCAAAGATTACAGAGATGTGACTTGTAAAAAGGGGAGTCAAACTCTCAAAGTGTTTGGTGGAGACCTGGGCTGTAACCAAGGAAAGTGGACAACAGCTCAAATAGTGGGAGTTTCTGTTGCTGCATTGTTTATCACCATTGTGTTTGTTCTCACTGTGATTTCCCTGAAGAGATCAAGAGAAGTGAAATGCCTCTTGTTCTATTACTTGAGGCTGGATACCGTTCCCAAAGATGACAAGGATGAAAATTTAGAAAATTTTGAACATGATGCATTCCTCTGCTTTTGGTAAGTTTCTTTTGCATTTTGGTCAATCATTGTTTTTCTGACAGAAAGAACATGTTGGAACATTTTTTCGCTTCCACAGTTTTGACAAACAGCCAACAAAAATATATATGTACGTGGATGTTTGCACCATCTTGTGACCCATGTGACCTTCCCTTGTAGCCAAGAAGATGTCCCATGGCTGGTTGAAACTCTATGGAAGAAAAAGGCAAAAGGCAACACAAATCTCGACGTTGAAATTGACCATGGCTTTAAGCTCTTCATCCACCAGAGAGACTTTATTGCCGGCAGAACTATTATGACCAACATTCTCGATGGAGTTGAGAAAAGTAGGAGAGTCATCTTCATTTTGTCCAAGTAAGTTCGTTGAACCTGACAAACTCGTACATGTTCGCTTTGTTGTCGTCGAGACAAGAACAACTGGCAACAGGGAGAACTGTCACACGAACGTCGCATAAGTGACGTTACGAAACAACATCAATTTGCCAATTGAAATGTTGTCGCAAATTGGCGTGACACTTTTGCCGTTTTGAATGTCATGCTTTCCCCGTTGTGATCCCTTTTTCAGCAATTTCTTGAAATCCAAATGGGGAATGGAGGAGTTTATGCTGGCTGATCATGAGGCTGTGAATGGGAGGAAAAACTTCATGATCATCATCCTGAAGGAAGAACTGAATAAACAGGGACTGAGAAGGGAGGTGAAGACATACCTGAACACGCACACTTACATTGACGGTACAAAACACCCAGAGCAGGTGCCGCAGAGACTCAGGTGACGAGAAGCATTCCATCGCTGACTTCCACACTGACTCTTTTATTTTTGAATAAATATCAGAAAAATGTGAGAAAGCGTCACAAAATTGTGTTTTGTCATTTCAGGTTTGCCATGCCCTACAAACCTTTGAGAGAACTGAAGCCCGAGCTGTTCGTTCACGAACCGAACAAGCTGAATGTTCTGCACTTTGATGACCCTGAGTCTGACGATGAGACTGAGAGCGAGCCACACTACACAGACGATGACACAGACAATGACCTCAGAGATACAAACAGACGTTGAAGCAGTGGAACTGGAACCCATCAACTACGCAGAACCAGACGCGAAGCACGTGGCACTGCGTCACGTGGTCGAGCGTCACGTGATGGATCGTCACGTGACGCGTCACTGCGCAGACGTACACCGGGACGCGGAGCCGGGAGACGTCGTCTCCACAGAGAACGGGGAGGAGTGCTCCACATGGGTCTGACAAGTGACCATTCTGATTCGGTTTGTTTCATAAAAGGTCATATTTCTGGATGCGCGGTGATTTTTCGGGTGGGGTCAAAAATTTCATTTTTGGGTTCAGCGTTACATTTTGACGCCGACGTCAAAAGAAGAACAACAACGCATCACCCATGTGAAAACCGCTTTGGAAATTCCCAATGGCATCAGCCAACCGACACCAATTCTCATTCCCCCACGTTCTCCTGTTTCAAAGAAAGAAAACGCTTTGTTCGTTTTGTCTTTGCAGCGCTTCGCGCAGATGTGCAACGCTTCAATTGATTCTCTACAAAGATGTTGGATCCTCGAGGAAGAAATGACGTAAAAGGCCTTTTGTGTCGCCATTGCAAATTTCTATTTTGCCATTGAAATTTTTCATTACTGTTGCGTGGAAATAAATAAGTGTTAAATTTTTTTGACTTGGTCCTCTTGAAATGTTTTGAGAGGTTCGGAGGATTTTGCTCCAAAAACGAGCTCAGTGCAACGTGGTGAGGATTTGGTCGGTCGTCAATTATCTGTGTGCTGGATTGCTTGGCCAAAGATTGTTGTTGGTGATTCAGATGTTGCCGGTGTCAAACTGCACTATATGCATATCCACACAGTGATCATCCGTGAAACTGCCTGTGGACAGTTTTGACACTTTGACCATTTGTGCAAATTCAAAACTCCACACGGGTGGTCATTGGGTGGAATCTTCCCCAAGGGCAGTTTTGACCACGGGGGAGTTCTGACCCTCCGACATCGTCCAACTCACGTGTTCCATCAGACAAACACTCCTGTGCGTCAGTCCTCAAGTCGAGGGTGAAGCAGAAATGCCCAGCGGTTGGGTATCAGTGTCTCAGACGCACCTCACATCATAGCGTAGCGCCTTGACAGTCGGGTATGCGGTGGCGTGCATCGTGGGTGGTTGGGGTCACTGCCGCGTGAGTGGGTTGGATCCAACACTGCAGGGAGCAGACCCAGTGCACCTTCCTGATGCTCCATGTCCCTGACGCACGGTAGTGTTCAGCCCTGTGTGATACGAGTCTCCACGGACACTGTGGTAATCCATTAGCTCATGGTCATGTAGCTTTCTTAGTCTGAGTATTGTCACATGGCTGTGACAAGTCAGAAATCAGCATGAGGGTGTGACAACCCAAGACCTGAGTTGTGCCTTCAGCTATTGGAGCAACTGGAGAAGATCCTACTCTGCACCATTGGTACTCAGTAGGACCATCAACAGCTTCCTTACATCCAGGCACTGGTGCTTCACCAGCAGCTTTGCGTTCTTGGTGGGCCTTTTGTATTTACTTGTATGTTACCGTACTTTACAGTCTACGGTTTACTAGGGCCCTATGCCCTTACAGTAACGCTGGGCTAAGCGATGACGCTGACCTTACAACAACACAGCGGTGCGACGAAGGCCAGGCGTCTGGCAGCATGGCGTCATGCTTCCAGTGCTTCATCCCCAGAGAGCACCAGCACAGAAGCAGTGTTGTGTAGAATACGACAAGTCTGCACAATACAATCCAACACAATTGTCCCACCCTGAGCCCGAGGTGAACTGAAAGTCTGAAAGTTGTATCACATCCCACTCTCACTGCTCCAGCTCAGACCAGCTGTATCACATCCCTCTCTCACTGCTCCAGCTCAGAACAGCTGTATCACATCCCACTCTCACTGCTCCAGCTCAGACCAGCTGTATCACATCCCACTCATACTGCTCCAGCTCAGACCAGCTGTATCACATCCCACTCTCACTGCTCCAGCTCAGACCAGCTGTATCACATCCCACTCTCACTGCTCCTCAGACACGGGTGCACGCGAAAGAGTCACCCCTCCTATGAGGCATGCAAAATCTCCATTTACAGGGGTTTTCACATTGGGTGATGCATGGTCGTTCTTTGGGCTGACGTCAAAAATTCTACCATGACGTCCAATGCAAACTTTTGATGCCAACGTCAAGAAACGACCGCGCGTCACCAATGTGAAAATCCAAATGTACACAGGCACTTTAGCTCTGAACGCCATTCACAACTTGGATCTTACACTTGCAGCAGATTCTTCAGGCGGGATCCAACTGCTGTGTGCTACCTTGAACGAGTCGCACCCAAGAGCAAGAGCACCTCAAAACCCCTTGCTTTGCACACAGGTCCCAGTGAAACAATGATACCCGTGCCCAGTGAGGTCTGGGCATGTCTGCTCTGAAATAACACAATGTATCTGGGCAAAATGTGCCTCGTACATGGGTGAATATGATGTGCATTGTCTCACAAATCTATCATGTTTTGCATTGAGGGAATCATACTGTTGTGATTTTAAGTGTTGTTCATGTGGGATGATCACGTACTCATGTATGAACATTGTTGGTGTCTGGTGTCACTGTGAACTGGACTCTGAGATCAATTTGTGGCCCTTTGGTTGATATTTTGTCAGTTTGATTGCACCGCAAATCACTGCATTCAGGATGATGATGTTGTTTTGCAGGCAGAGTTTGCACTTCAATATTTCATTTCTTCTGTTTTTGAATTATGAAAAGGCCATGTTGTTGTTCATTTGAGTGTCAAGATGGATTTTGGCATCTACCTCACCAATTTGGTTTGTTTGATAGTATCATTGGATACCTCATTGATCTGTTGTTGGGAGACTGAAAGGCCACCATGGCTCTATTTTATGTGGAGGGGCTGGATGGGTAAATTTCCACATCTCAAACTGTGTTGGTGAAAAGAAAGTTGTGTTGTTGTGGACTGTTTTCAGGTATTTTGTTGCCTGCTTGGAGCACATTTTCCCTTCCAAGCAAACCAAGGATTTGGAGATTCACACGCAAACACTTATCCACACACACACACACACACACACACACACACACACACACACACACACACAACACACACGGTGCACTCAAGCAAAGGAGCACTGACATCCACGCGAGGAGGCTGAATGTTTTGCTGTTCACTCACTCCAAACATATTGGGTTGATCTATCTGTGCCAAACAGCTTCACATTGTGTTGAACAGTCAAGACTTGATCACATGAAACACCTGAATTCTCTTCACATCGAACAAGCAATGAACCTGCCCATGTTGTGAAAGGTGATGAAATCACCAGGGACAGATAATTACTGCATTGCAAATTAAATTGATCATTGTTGTTGTGCTGAACAGACAACGTGAGAGCCTTTTTGGATGGAATCCTGATGATGAAAAATTTACCTTTCAGCAGCATAGCATCATGCAAGGTTGTTTGTCAAAAGCTGTAATATTGAAAGCCTTGTGACAGGGGTTGCATGTGTTTGTTGTGTTGAGCTGAAACAACTTCTTTTCAGCAGTTGAGGGCCTTGCAGCAACATGCCTTTGCTGCTTTCTTCTGACTGAAACAAGCCTTTTTCAGCAAACACACAGATAAGGTTGGTCACATGATCTGTTTGTTCAAGGATTTGGTGGACATTGATTGTTTCTTAATTTAGCTGTTTTTTACAAAGCATTGCCTGGCCTGAAGATGGAGCCTCCTTGCAGACATTTGAACTTTGCTGTCTGTGAAAAATTGAAAGGCCAAACAAGAAAGAAAATACAGAGAATAGAGAGAGAAACCGACAGAGATAAACAGGGAAGAGAAACAGAGAGAGACAGAGACAAACAGGCAAAAGGATAGAAAAAGAGAGAAAGAGAAACAGATAGAGACAGAAACAAAGAAGGAAGAGAAGGAGACAGACAGACAGAGAGAACAGGAGAGACAGAGAGAAAGAGAAAGAGATGGGGGGCTGAAGGAAGGCAGGAGTGACAGGGTCAGAGAGAAGTGTACAGGAGAATTTTTGATCATCTGAACATTATTGGCAGATTAAATCAAGACAAACCCAAGTACCAAAAGATCTGTTGCTTTCACCAATCAAATCAGAATCTTTTGTTCACTTTCAGATTGGAGCAAGCCTGCCAACCATGTCCATGTGGGTTGCAGTATTCTGTTCTCTTCTTTGCCTGCCAGTTGAGACAGGAAGCAACAACAGCAGCATGTTCAAGACCTTTGTACTAAAGCTGGAAGAGTTTGCCAGACTCGATGCTGAACAAGCTCTTGTGATCTCTGAGTACAGCAACACCATTGAGGCTCTCACCAGCACCATTGAAGTTCTCAATGCAACAGTCCAGGAGCATGAGACCAATATTGATGATAACAAGGCAGACATCCAGGCACTGCAGAAACAAGAGGGTATTGTGTTTTTTTTTCTCAGAGACAAACACAAATATCTATGATTGAAAACAATTAAGATAACCACATTACCTTTCCCTTACAGTTGCCTTTCATGTTTTACTGAATGGACACAACAACATTACTGTGGGGACCACTGTCAAGTTCAACATTGTGAAACAGAACAAGGGCAATGGGTGAGTAGCATATGCTGATTTGTTGATGAGCCCAGGGTTGTGGAAATAAGTTGTGCTGCAAATTCTGAAATCTCAATGACTGCAGATCCAATGTTACTTTGGACAGCTTCCTTGACAGCTTTGCAGTGTACTTCAGAAATATGGCATGGGTAATCACAGAAGTGGGCTTTCTTTTGTGCTCTGTCTTTTGTCTCACCTCCAACCTGGCTGGCACACCCATCCATGGAAAGAGACAACTAACTCTTGAAGCCTGCTCCAATGAGCAAGTGTGGCTTGATTGTCGATATACACACGACCATGTGTTCCAGGTACAACCCAGCCACAGGCATCTTCACAGTGCCCACTGGTGGAGCTGGAACCTACTTCCTCTCCATCTACTTCTCTGTGGATATTGCTAAAAGTGCGGTACTCAAGATGGTGGGCAATGGTGACCTCATCTGTGAAGCTGATGGAGACCATGACAGTGGGGCTGGAGATCGGGCAAATGGAGGGTGCAGTGGAGTGGCCCAGCTGAGTGAAGGTGAGTTGGTGTACATGTGTGTGTGTGTGTCCTGTGTAATGATGCAAGTTTTCCACATCATGGTCTTTTGAAGGGACCAATGCAGTGTGTCTATGTCATCCACAGGAGATGCAGTGCAGGTGGTGTATGTTGCTGGTCTTCACAGCACTGTGACCCCTCTCTACCCTTGGGTCACACACGGATTCCTTGGCTTCAGAATCTGAGAAAGACCTGGAAAGGGCATGTTTCTGCTGTGACCTCAGAAAGGCTGGCACTGATTGAAGAGTCTGAAAACAACACAGAAAAATATTTAACATTGTCTGATAAACTTTGTGATACACAAGGGAAGTCCACAAAGTTTGGTTCTTTCCTTTGCCATTTCAAAACAGTTGAGCAAAATTGAACAAACATAAGTCTGTAAGTACTTCTCATCATACCCTTCATACCTGGATTGAAGATCTTGATTTAATGACAACTGAAATAATCAAATTTGTGACCCAAAAAGTCCTTATATTCCACAGTTTGCTATTGATTTTGTACAGCAATTAACCTCAGTGCAGAGAAGACATTGCAAATTCAATAGCTGAGAGGATAATTGATGCAAATTTAAATACCTAATTGCTGAGTATGTTGACAAATGATTCAAATGATCTTTGGTGCCTTCTCTTTGTGAAGGTATAGACAAATGGGAGTCAAAACCTGAGGAACACACTCAAAATTGGTGACAAACCAAACTTTGTTCAGTACACACTACGGTGTGGTCATCTGAGCGTGCCCCCCAGTGGAAATCAACGTCCACACGGCGCCTGCGGTCATCGCCATGGTAACGAGAGCGGCGGCGTCCCTGGACGCGGCGTCGCTGGAGAGACGGCGCTCGCAGCGGCGCAGGAGGGCGGCGGCGTCGCGTCCCACGTGACGCGTCACCTGGTTGAGGAGGAGACGCCGCAGCGGCTGCGCGCGCAGACACCGGCTCCGGGAGTACCATCTGGGGGAGAGACGGTGTGTGTGTGTGTGTGTGTGTGTGTGTGTGTGTCTGTGTGTGTCTGTCTGTCTGTGTGTTGTGTGTGTGACACAGATGGGAGGGCCACCTGTGAAGACACGGAGTGTGTGGACTGTGTGGGAGACAAAGGACGAGGAGACAGACAGGCAGACAGACACACACACACTACACACACACACACACACACACACACACACACACACAGATAACTGATAACACCCAATGGCATGTTTTGCCACACGAGTTTTCACTGCGGTCAAAGCTGAATCCAACCTATTCAGAATGACTGCACAAAAAGTCACCAAAAAGTTCTGTTTTCTGCAAAAATATGAGAAAGATGTCCAGCAATTCTTTGCTGAGTGTTTTGTTTGTGCTGGAAGGTGTATTTTTGGGTCTGAACTAATTTGGCAGAAATCAAGGTGTATTTACCTCTTCTGAAACAACCATGCGAATCAGCAGAACCAGACAAGAGATGCCAACAGACAGCAGGTGAGTCCTCCAACAAAATCTCCCTGGAATTTATGGTTGACAAAGTTATGTCACCTCCTGGTTTGAACAAAGCACTTGTGGCTCTGAGTGTGTTGTACCATGTTTTCAACAAAATAGTAACAAGTTGAAATGTGTCACACCTGGTGAGCTGATCTTCCTTTCATTGCCTCTGTTGTTTGTTTCAAGTTTTGTGAACCTTCTTGATTGAATAGAAAACACAAATTGAAATTTACAGTCGTGAGTAAACGTTGGAAAATGTTGACAAGATTTCTGAAGAAATCTGTGAAGTTTTGCACTGCTTACTTGAGGACAAACTCCAATTTTGAGTTTTCTGGTTTCTGGTTGTAAAAACTGCAAAAAAGCCAAATCACAATGCTGAGGTCTGTTGGCAAATTTTGTTGCTGATTTTCTTTGTTTATTTTTGTGTTGGTGTCAAGGTGAAGGCAACAAAGTAATGAGAGTGGACACAATTCAAGTGAAGTTCAAGGTTCTTCCCGGAAATAGATGCACAAGCCAGAAACACACGTTCATTCATTTCAGCAAGGCAATAAGAGTGGACACAATTCATGTGAAGTGCAAGGTGCTTCCCAGATTAGATTGCACAAACTTGATTCATTTCAGCCCTTTGTATAAAGGTTTGTAAATTTCACACCTGGAATTGTGGCAGTGCCAGTCTCATGAGCTTGCTGGGACATTTCACTCCTGGAGATCAAAATTTCTGAAATTAACACCAAAAAGTCATCATCTTCAACTGGTCAACCAAAACCTGATCTGTTGGGTCTGAGACAAGCACAAATTTGAAAACACACTTTGAATTTGTTGTCCACATCTCAAGTCCCTGTGCTACTCAAACACTGAACAAAACAACTAGATCTAAATGTTTCACGTGATGAATTTGCCAGTTTACTTGCCTCCAAAAACTTCTATTTCACAAACAGCCAGAAACTCATTCCTCGTGTGCAGAGACACATAACGCCCCCTGTGGGGCTGAGTGCAGCTTCTGGCCCACCATTCCTGAACGTAGTCCCAGTAACAAATACTGAGCTCTGAATGTTGAAATGTCCCATTGATTGGGTTGAAACCATTTCCAACTGCTACCAACACAAAACCTGATGTGTCATCTGAAAGTGAGTGACAAGAAAGCAAAGTACATCTAGAAGATCCCACAGTTTTTGGGTAAAGTATAGGGATGCAAAACAAACTTCTATGAACAACTTACTGCAACAATCTGTCCTGTAGGTCACATGTACTGACTTCACCAGACACTCCTGCTCCAAATCAACCACAAGCCAGGGCACAGGGTCACTTTCACCAGTGTGACTGCAGGGCTTCTGTGCCATGTCAGCAGCACTGTTGCCATCAACAGCCTTGTCTGCTGAAAACGATCCCAGAGTGGAGCTCTGGAAGGCTGGTTTTCCCAAGGCCAGATTTGGGCCTGTGGTTCCATTGGGCTCCAAGGCCTCGTTTTGTCCTGCAAAAGGAATCTGACAAAACCTTGAGACTTCTTAAAGACTGAAGACAGGCACAAGACAAAAATTTGTGCACAAGATGTTCACTGTTGTGTGTTTCACGAGTTTGTTGTTTTGGCACAAGTTTACAACAAAGGTTCACTTTTATTGCATTGGATTTTTACCACAGTACAGAAAGTACTGAGGTGAACAAAACTACATGTATGCATTTGTGCCTGTGCAATGCTTGAGTAACGTGCCCACGAGAAGTGACATGCAAGCTTCTCAACACTTTGTCGTTTTTGACTGTTTGATTGGTGCCAAACAATGAGTCACTGAGAATCATGAGGCTGGAACATACCTTGCATGTTCATGCAACAAGTGCAGGGGGAAACCTGTAGAAAGCCAAAGTATGCAAAACACAACCGTGCAAAGCTCCTGAGAGTGTGCTTGGAAAATGTTCGCATTTCTCTTCGCTGTGTTTGAAAGTAAAATCTCCAAGCAAGCAAACCTTGATGTGAAAGGTCTTTGAATGTTTCAGGTGTGTGTGATTCAAAGGGACAAAACCGTCAGGTGCTGCTCAATGAGTGAAGCTTTGTCAAGCTGAGAAAGATTGTCTAGAAACAAAACCAAGACCAAGCACTGAAAAGAAGCTGGTGCCAAATGACTTTCCATTTGATTGTAAAGATGTGGACCAGAATCATATTGGGCGCCAGTGGTCAGAGTATGTGAGGTGACAGTTCAGCTTACATGAGGTCGAGAGATCAGTTGACATGGGAGACACGTCATTGAGTATTCATACGCCACACACAGCCGAGTAACCTGAGACAATACTGAGACAAACAACCACTCACACACACGAGCAGTTTTACATTTCTTGCTGTGCCAGACGAAAATGATGAAGTGGACAGAGGATCTGAATGCAAGTTTGCATCACAAGTGGTTCCCAACCAGCGACTAGCCACACACACACACACACACACACACACACACACACACAAGCAGCACCTCATCAACACGTTCCTGTCAGACCTGATGCAAAATCCCAGTGCGGGCTGACAGTGAGCATGTTGTGCCTCAGGTCCGAACCCCCATGGATGGAAGACCGGGGTTGATTCAGGGTTGAATGCAGTGGCCCAAACCAGGATTTGGTGGGGGCGGGGTGTACAGACGCTTGTGGCACCAGGTGAAGCATTTGGGGAACCAATGGGGCCCAAGCCCTGTACCACCCCAATATTCCATGACGGGTTGGGTCACTCCAACTTCAGATTAAGCACAACGCTGCTCCAAAACTAACTTTTGGACAGAGGAAATACATGACTATGGGGGCAGAGGACTTGGGCCAATATCTGCAGTATCTGCAGCTGATGACAGAGCCACCCCTACCTGGACCTCGCCCGGCGATTCACTTCCCCAGCTGGCCCCTGAACCTCTCCCAGACTCACCTCGAGAGCTGCGCCCCTCGGCCTGCCCCCTGGTGGCGCCCTCACCTGGTGACGTACTCCTCGCAGCGCGGGCCGCACGTCTCCGTCTCGTTCTCGCACCTCTCGCGCACTTCTCGGAAAATCTCGTACGTCTCCGCGTTCGCCCAGAAGCGGTCGAAGTCGCAGCCGGTCTCGTTCTTGAGCGCGTTCAGTCCGCACGTGTCGAGCCCTGCAACACGTGACCGGATGTTGAAGCTGACACGTGACAAGCATGAAAACACGTGACCTGCATCGCGACCCTTCCGAGACAAGCTGATGAAAGAGTGTCCTGGGACCCACACATATCAGCGAAGGAGGGTCCCTGTCCTGCTCAGATCTCCAGTTGGCTCCTGCTCGACATTGTGTGGATTCAAAGAGGACACAGAAGAAGAACAAACTGGACATCCTTCTGACCAGATTGAGCGTCACCCTGAAAAGTCTTGAAGCTGCACTGACATGTTGTATGGACTCACCTTGAGACTACACTGACTCTGACACGACACTGACCTCACCACTGCACTGACCTTGAGACTGCACTGACCTTGAGACTGCACTGACGTTGGTGTACACTGCACTGACCTTGTTTCTACATTGACTTGGGGCTGCACTGACCTTGAGGCTGCACTGGCCTTGCGACAGGCATTGACCTTGATATCGACACTGACCTTGTTTCTACATTGACCTTGACATTGCACTGACCTTGAGACTGGACGCAGCGGTTGACCCTGAGCGGGGAGTAGTAGGAGATGAGGCCGACGCACATCTCGTCCTGCGTCCCGTCCCCGTAGTACACGACGTCGCGACGCTGCGCGCTCGAGTAGACGCAGCGCACGCGCACAGCGTCTCCGGGCCGCACCACCACCGGCGGAGAGTGCCTGCAAGAGGGCAGCACCCCCATTTAGACCACCGTGAGGCCCCATCAGACACGCATACACGCACACACACACGCACACACACGCACAGAGCCATGGAGAGTGCCTGCAAGAGGGCAGCACCTCAGGTATACTTTAGACTGTCAGAATCCTGGGCAACCTTCACACACGCACGCACGAGCACACACACACACACACACACACACACACACACACACACATCCATGGAGAGTGCACGCAAAGATGCAGCACCTCATGTTTCACGTCATCCAGGGTCGGGGTCGTGAGCTCTCTCCCCCTCCACCACACCCAGGGAGAGGGCAAGCAAGAGGAAACACCTCTCGTGCATAATATCATCCAGTGACCAAAGACACAACCGCGCAAATACTCTTCAGGCTGCATTGTCTTGTCTTTCAGCACTTTAGATTGCGATTCAACATTGAGACCATCTTCAAATAGAAAAGAGGACATTATCTGAACTCCGCTTCAGTTTTGAGGCACCTGGGACTGACAGGCCAAAGGTACACGTGGTGCGACTGATCAAAGTATTTGGATCATTATCTAGATTACGTTCGTTTGGACAAAATTCTCGTCATTTTTCCAAGGTTTTTCTGCGTTTTGGCAGGTTGTCGGAAACGGACACTGACGGCAGGGTGCACTACACATCCTGTGTGGCTTCCCTCAAACTAGATTTGTCCAACCCCGTTTGTCCGCAGCAGGAAACAACGTCTGGAAAAGTGAGTGGTGGACATGACGGATTTTCGCGCGATGTTGTGTCTGCTGCGTCTGTTGGTAATTTGACCTTCATTCAATCAAAACTGACAGCTTCCTGATTGGTGGATGCAGAATGGAGATGGGCGGACCACGTGCTTCGCTTGTGATTCTCGGTGAGTGTCCAACTCGCAACACCCTTGAAAATAGTTGTAGATATATTCAACCTTTCTTCTGCAGATGTGCAGAACTTTCCAGTGAATTCAGGTCATTTCTATTCTTCCATTGCTGGTCTCCCTCACATAAAGGTGTCCTGAATGGTGCAAGAAAATTTGCTTGCATGAGAGAAATTTTGACAAAGATGAAATTTGTCTCTTGTACCTGAAACAAGAACAATGAATCTGTCCCCTTTTCCTTATTGACCAGACACTTCATTCTTCTTCTGACTGGTTGTTCTTTATTGCAGGACTTGTTCTCTGGATCAGTTCATCTTCCTCACTGGTGGGATGGTACAGAAAGGTCAAGGCCAACCTGGTGAGGGTACCCAATGACATTCCACCTGACTCATACAGAGTGTACCTGTCTGAAAACAGCATCATAGATATTGAAGCTGGAGTGTTTTCCCAGTTGAACAAATGTCTCATCATTTCTCTGGATAACAATGAAATCAGAGAAGTGAGAAAAGCTCAGTGGAGTGGACTCTCTGAGTTGTGGGAGTTGGACCTCAGTCACAACTCAATCTCTTACATTGAATCCAAGGCTTTCTCTCACATAGAGAACCTCAGATGGCTTCATTTGAACCACAACAAACTCACCAAAATTGTAGGATTTATGTGGCAAGGACTCAACAGCTTGGAGTGGTTGTATCTTGATCACAACTCCATTTCCAGTATCAAAATGAGAGGTTTCTTCTATCTCACCAAACTCAGAAGACTGTACCTGAACAACAACAACTTGACTCAAGTCAAAAGGAACATGTGGGAGGGGCTGGAAACTCTCAGGTTTCTAAATCTTGGGAACAACTCCATCACTTTCCTGGAACGTAGAGCCTTCTCATATTTGAAACAATGTAGTGAGCTTTACCTCAGTGGCAACCAGCTGACTGAAGTGAGTGACGAAACATGGTCTGGACTTGGTGAATTACAACATCTAATTCTCACTGAGAATTACTTGGCAGTGATAAAGTCTGACTCATTTTCTCAGTTATCAGAGCTTGTTGTGTTGGTCCTGGAATCCAACAGAATTCATGATGTTGAAACAAACTCCTTTCCCCACAGACTGATGGGTCTAAATCTGAGGAACAACAATTTGACCACCATGTCCAAAGAAGTGTTCCCACTGAAGCATCCAGTGAATGTAACGTTGGCTCTGGGAGGGAATCCACTCATGTGTGATGAGAACCTGTTCTGGATAAAGCAAGGAGAAATGGACTCTTGGATAAATTTCTTGAGTATTTCTGTGTTGCTGAAAGTGTACAGCTCAAGCTCATCCCCTCCTGAATGTGCTAATCTGCCCAATATTCCTTGGAACCATGTCAAGTTGAAACCTGGTGAGCACTATGTTGTCAATCCAGCTTTCCTCTTTTTAGTTGTGTCAATCAAACTTCTTCAAACCTTATGGCACAAAGTTATTCATCTTGCGGAATACTCCTTTCAGTAACATCTTGTGAGAATTGCACAAAATGGACTCTTATTGTTTCAGCAGCTGCAACCGTACCTCCCTCGCAACCTTCCACAAAAACACCAGACAAGAGACTCATAGGTACACTTGTGACCTCCTTTTGCTTCTTCTCACTTAGTTGCGAGTTCCAATTCTTTGAAGCAACACTCAGTTTCCTGTGTCATTCAACTGGGAATTTCTGTTCTGGAAAACATGAAAGAAGTCTGTGTCACATCTCATTTGAAATGGTGTATGAAGTCAATTTTTTGCACACTTGCCAGATATGGAAGGAGAACAGCTTCAGATTATGCAAAAGCTTTGGACTCTGGCTTTGGCTGGTTTTTGTCTTATTCTTGTCTTGTACTTCCTTCATATTTGTGGGAGGAAAATTAAACTGCTCATACACAGGTTGGTTGGTGGTTGGTTTTGCGACTCTTGTTTGTTGTATCAGAGCAAATGTCTGTTCTCACCAAAAAATCCTGAAAATGTCAGATCTCAGCAAAGAATCAAAAAGATCATCTGGAGATATCGTGTTTGCCAGAGTATGTCTCAGGTGACAAGCAACTTGTTTCCCTTTCAGGTTCATTGGATTTCTGCGGATGTATTTGAGGCAAAAACTGCGTGACTACAAAACAAAAAATCATGAACAATCAGAGGGCGATGATCCTGTTCGGAGGCAAAGGATGCGCACTGGCCAAGTGAGTACAACAAAATTGCTGTTGAAAAATGCAATGATAAGACAATACCAACCAAATATTTCTTGCATTCAAAGAAAATGTCTTTGGTATTGAATACCTGGTTCAAAGTTTCATTTCGTGCAAAATACAGTGTCTGTCACAATCCCATACAATGAAGAGGGAAGCTGGCTGCATCACAGGGTTCTCCTTGACAACTGTGGTTCTGCATTGTTCTGTTCAGGTGCAGCAGCCATTGACTTTCCTGCATCTGCTGGACATTTCCAAGCATCTGACCAATCCTGAGAAGGTGAGGCGATTAGGTGCTCATCTGGGAGTTCCTGACTACGAGATTGAGTCTCACTTGACCAATGACAGGCATGACATCAACAGTGCAGGGCTTCAGGTGTTGTACTCATGGAGGAAAACTGTGGTGGATGACACTGAAGCATTCACACTGCTGGAGGCTGCCCTCATGAGGGCTGGACTGGAAGGTGTTGCCAAACACACTCTGAACCTGAGAACCTGAGCAATGCCTTGTGACCAGAAAAAGACAATTATCTTCAGTTTCAGTTCAACTTTCCTGTGAACTCCTGGGTCAGGCTTCTCTTTTTCAAATGTCCACTTTCCCTCTCATGCCTGTTATGTTTTGTTGTGCAACAATGGTAATTCTTCTTGTGGTGGGATACCTTTGTCAGCAGAGCAGATTTCTTCAGTTTTGTCTGATTTCCTGTCAATAGGTGACTGATTACAAATACCAAAATATTTATGTCAATCTTTGATGGAATGTCCCTCATCTCCATTGATTCTCTGGCCACACGGTGGTCAACATTGCTCAACAGTGATTTCTTTTCATCTGGTTATGCTGACAGTCAATAATGCGGTGTTCACTTTCTCAACAAACTGCTCTCACTGTCACGTCCTTTCAACCAATCATATATACCACCAAGGTGGTCCTCAGTACTGTTGTTTTGCTCTTATGTTCAAACCCTTCTGTCAACTTGTTGGTGTGTATTGTTCTTGTTTCAAGGAAAAAGTTATCATGAGTTTTTAGTGGGCGTTTGGAGTGTGCTTCCCCCCAACAAAAACGCAACAAATTAAGATAAACAGGGAAAGAAAAATCGACAAAAGGCAATATCTGTGTCTGAGTCTGTATGTGTGTGTGTGTGTGTGTGTGAGAGAGAGAGAGAGAGAGAGAGGTAGAGAGAGAGAGAGCGAGAGAGAGAGAGATCCAAACCCCTGTTGTACTTGAGGTACGTTTGCTCAGAGAAGGCTGAAAGTCAAGTGGTCATTATTTTTGAAGTGCATTCGCCCCTGGTACACCGAACAGTTTCTGATGCAAGTTCAAGTTCTCATCTGTCACGATGATCAAGGCAGAGAAGCTGGTCCCCAAGTTTTGTCTTCATCAATTTCACAATTTCTGCATGAGTTTGCAGCCCAGGCAACCTGTTGTTACTGAGGCTCAATTTTGAAAACCTTCCAAACTCTCCATTTCGTGTCTTTTGCCTGGATTGCATGCTCACAACTGTGTTTCAATTTGTATGCAAGAATCTGTTGGCTTTAATGTGTCATTCCAAGACTGTTCTCTCAGGCATATTTTGTGGCAAATGTTCAAGGAATTGAAGCAGAAGTTTGGTTTGAAAAATCAATAATATATTGAACAACTCTGCTTTTGCAGTTGTTTTTTGCTGATCCAATGATTTTATCTACATTTTTGGCTCAACACCAGCTTGTGCATCAAGTTCAGACAATATTGTGCTGACTACAGGCCAAGTCAGCATCAAACCAACTCTCATCCAAATCTGCACACTTGAAATCATCAAAGCCTTTCATAGAGGATGTGGGCCCCTCACCATTCAAGAATTCCTCATAAAGCCTCTTTAGCCAGCACAGATTCTAATCACACTGAATAGGGTTCCCATCTGCCTTTATGTGCAGCATTCCAAGTTCTGGATTTTCCCAGTCAGCCTCATTGAGTGTGGTCAAGTTGTTGTGCCTCATATCAAAATTGCCAAGTTTGGGGAGTGTGACTAGGGCATCAGAAGATATAGAAGTTACATGATTGTTGCTCAAAACAAGGTGAACCACGTCATCCAACCCAATCCACATTTCAGCTCTGATAGTTGTCAGAAGGTTGTTGTTCAAAGTGAGAATGATTGCCTGAGACAAGTTTTCAAAAGAATTGTCCTCAATGTCTGTTATTTTGTTTTGGTCCAGATACAGCCACCCAAGACTTGGGATCCCAGAGAATATGCCCTTCTTGATGCCAGACAGTTGGTTTGATCCCAGATGAATGAAGAAGACTCAGGTTGTCAAGTCCCCTGAATGTTCCAGTCTCAATTGTGGAAATCTGCAAATAATCCAAGATCCTGCATCACAGAACTAAACAACTCTGGCTTGAGTGATGCCAATCAGCAGCAAACACAACAAGGCAGGGAACCAAATCACCAGTGTGAAAAGTCACCTGATTCATCTGAAGAAAGAGCTCTTCTGTGTTTCTACTGGCCTCAGATCCTTGAGGAAGGAAAGTGTTCTCCCTCACTGCATTGATCTTGTTGCCAGTCACCCTTTCTGACCAGGCATCATCTGGGATGTTCTGGGGGATCTCTGTCATGGAGCCCCAACTGCATTCAAATGCTCCTTGGGACATGGAACACTGATCTTCAGTGGAGGCCCCAATGCCACACAGGAAGGGTAACTGCAACAAAAACAGCATGTGGACAAGGGAAGGGAGAGACAATGTTATTTGAAACATTTTTGATGAATTATCTCACCTATCAAAACGACTCCAACATCCATTGCAACTCTCTCTTGTGTACACTGATGGCCAAATTGTATTTTCAACACCAAACTCTTTTGTGCTCCACTCTATTGTTTGCCCAGCATAACTACAACCTGACTGTTCCTGTGTTTCTCGTCTTTTTTTGTGTTTCATTACTGGTTTGTGTTTTCTTGAAAATGTTTTGGTATATCTGGCTGGTGAATTCAACAGAAGCAAAAGCCATACAAAATCTGTGATCATAGCTCTTGCTGACAGAAATAAGGCTTGACAAGTACGATTGGACACAATTGTGTATTTGATCAAACAGTACAAGTTCTTACTTAACTATTTTGCAACAACTGTTCACAAGTCAAAGTATCTCCTGCAACAGTTAAATTTGGTGGGCAACAAAATTGTGTGTTTCAGGGTGGGTTGCTCGGAGTTATACAGCATGTTTTGTACAACAATTGTGAATAATTCAATTCTTCAAACGCCTCTTATTCAAACACATTCAACTGAATGATGAAACTTCAAGTCACCTAGTTCACAATCATTTTCACAAAAAACACAACTTTTTGTATCTTTTTCTGTTGTTAGAACTCTGTCTCAATCTGTTCTGAATGTGTTTCTTTCTCAGTCTTGAAATGAAACAAGTGGCTGCATGTGGGAAGCATGACACTGGTCAGAGCTGTGCAATGGAAACCTCCTCCGTTGTGCCAAAACTTGCTGACTTTATGAGCTCATAACTGCAATCTAACCACTGAGCAATGACACAAAATAATCTTGCATGAACAACAAACCAACCCCCACAATTAGAAATAACACCAAATTTCAACAGGAACCACTGACATGCAGTGTTTTCTGCATTCAAAATCTTCCATTTTAAAATGTACAGACACTGCTGTAATTTTTACAGCAAATCACCATTGTTGCACTCATTCAGAAATTACAAAAGTACCGAATGATACACTTGGTTCAATCTTTGTGCTTTCAAGAATTTTTGACACAAAAGTTACAATTGAAATTTTGATGTGAACTCCACAACGGTTCTGAACATGCACAAATATTCATTGCAAACACATTCAGCATGTACAGACTGGAAAGCTGAAACTTCAGTGGTATTTTGCTTGGTGCTTCTTTGTTGCTGTCTATTCTTATGCTCAAATCTGAATTTCATGCCATGTCACTTTCCCAGAAGCTTTCATCATTGGAGCTGCTGGCATCTGACCAGACTGGCAGAATCTGGAAGAAGAGAGAAACAACATATGGAGCAATGACATAGCCAATAGCAATGTCATGGTACCAGAGCCCCTCCCTCTGACTCCACACATACCACAGAGGAATCAGTACAGATGTTTCAATCAGTTTTACAAACCAATATATGATGTAGTGTTTTATTTTGTACCTGTCTTCCTCTTGGAACATGTTGAACAAGAAGAGAACTGCAGCATACAATACCATCAAGAATATTTACAAAATCTTTCCAGCAGTCTCCTCTTCTCCCTTGAACCTACCATACAGAAGTACAACCCAAATAATGATGATCTCAACCTGCAAGCCCAGTGAACCAGTAGCAATGGTACCCAGCAAACAGAGACAGGGCCAGGGTGCGGGAGCTGATGATCAGGGTGTTCCACAGGAATGTGAGGCCCACATGGAACCAGTGTGGATCATCCTCTGACTGTCAAAAGAATGTTATTTAGAAAATTAGTGCTGAGAAGATAAATGTCACAAGAATGTGTGGAAAGCACAATTGGAAGAAACAATTTAACAACAGCTGAGGAACAGACCTCAAGTACAAATCTGGTGGTGGTGAGCCCAAAGCTGAGAGACAAGAGGGAAGTGATGACAGACCCAACCTGGAGGGCCACTGCAATAGAACCAACACAGAAAGGTGCACAAACACACAGCACAAAATCAGGAGAAAGACAACTGTGGAAAGACAAGAAGATCTCAAACTGACATGTCAGCATATCCTCACAATCGTGTCATCAGGTTCTGCTGTGGTAGACTTGCCAATCTGGTATAATTCGGCCGGATTGGGGATGTGGGGTCTGAGCAGGCATTCATACCACTCCTTTGTCCCACATGCTGAAGATGGTAACGAGCTGGGGAGGGGCATGACGGCATCAAATGGGACACGTGACATTTTTACTTAAACAAACAAAACATGTCGACGCAACGAAGGAATTTGTTGTGTAAATTCTTCTCAAATGGTGATGGGGGGTGAGCAGAGGGACTCATGACATTTTTACGGAAACAAACAAGCGAAAAGGGTGGTACTGCTTGAATGGTACATCAGATGAGAACGCAAACAGAGGAGCACCGGGCTTCCAGTTCGGTGCTTGTGGGCAGAGCAAACAGCCACAGCACTGAAGCAAAGGAACTTGTATTTGACAAAACAGGTTCTTACAAAGTACATTTGCAATCTTCACACATGTTTGCTCTCCTGTTTGCTTGGACAAACGCACCTCATTTTGCGATGCAAAGAAAAGATGAAAGGTGTGCACAACAACACAATTTGACAAAATACGAACACATCTTTAAGCAACACACCCAGAAAAACACAGTATTTTGTGAAACAATTGGCAAAAATCAAGCCATTGTGATTTGCAATGATGAGAAACCTCAATATCCGATTCAGGCTGCGACAAGAAGATTTTTGTTGAGGTGAGGTGCCAGGGACTGAAATAACGAATTTCTGGTCAGAGTGCCAAGAAATTTGTAGGTTAATTTGTGGTGTCCCTGCATCATGTCACTCAGGTGACCGTGGATTTGATCCCAGTGGTTTGCTCGCAGTCAAGAGAAGAAGTGATGCACACCCAAGGATAGCAGGGCTCTGACCACATCCATGCACAAGTTGGAGATTGGGTACATCCAAATAAGATGCCTCTATATTTGAGTGCCCTTGAAACAAAATGCTATCAACAACCCGTGTACCCATTTTTGGTCTGCTGTCTTTTGGGTTCAGTTCTGTCCCCTTGCCAGATGGACATGACAGAAATATGCAAACGTATGATTGCGAAAATGCCCTCAAATAGCCCAGAAAATAAGGAAACAACTGTCAGAGCTGGAAGTTTCCTTTTATACAAATGTGCAGAATCTCAAAAGCAAACAGAAAGCTGAGTGATTGTCGTTCTTTTTTCATTGTGTGTGCAGAATTTAGCAAGTTTTTACCACATCCACATTTCTCAGAACAGGAACCAAGACCAAAACAAACAGAAAAATATATGCTGGTGTGAGTGAGTCTATAAGGCTCACAAAGAATACAACTCCACAATTCATCAGGAAAATGGTGAGAGGTTGGTGCTTGTGTCTGTCTGTTTGGGAATTGTTTACTCTGAAATATCTGCTGTAAGCTGTGGTCTGTTTTGAGAACTGAAACATCTGCATTTGGTTCCATAGTTCCATGTTCTCTTCACAATGGGAAGTCGAAGGCAGCAGCATTTCCCCTCACTGCCGGTTCCTGGTTACAAAACCTTGTCCACTCCAATTGGACACTTTGTGTCATTGCATGAGTGAATCTTTGTCACCTGTTGTCTCTCTTTGTGGTCAAGCTTTGGGTTGGGATCAGTCTTGGAAGAGGGTTTGGGTCCACCTGAGGGTTGGCGTTTTGGATTGCGCAAAGGCTGGTGTTTGGTGTCTTTGTGTCCGGTTGTCTGCCTTGGTTTTGTTGTGGCTATCCACAAGGTGTCTTTTGCAGAAAAAAACATGCCAAGAGCTCCATTTGGAAAGAGGGTGCATTTGTTGTTTCGGTTAGAAAAGAACAAATGGCTGAAACCAACAAACTGTCAGTTGAACAACGCAGTTTACTAAATTTGCAGTATTATGATGCTTGCCTCAAGCAGCTCAACTGCAGTTTGCAAACTTGGTGAAACAATTCTGAGCCACAAAAAGACAGAAAATTGTTGCAAAAGAGAACACTGGAAATGCAGCCTGAATCTGCAGGATCATCATTCCCAACAAATATGTCCCCTGCCTTCCAAGAAATATTCTGCATTGCAGATCCATTTGCCAGATTTTATTTCAGTATGGTCACCCACCCCACCGTGGGTCATTCCCTTGGATCCATGCACTCCAGGTGGCGTTCACCACCTTCCCATGTCTATTTTGCAGAGAATAACCAGGTCAGCATGGAAAAAAACATTGTTTCTGTGTGTGGTATTGGTGCAGATTGTTCTCCTCAAGGAGTCCCTCCATCTCCCAAATCTGCAGTTCACTTCTGGATCTCGTCCTCTCCTGGTGCGAGACCTTGTCCACTGGGTCTTTGGCCCATTGAAGAAAAACTTTACAAAGATGATATTGTGGTGATCAGCTTGATATTTGACCATTCTGTACGACTGAGGCTCTATGTGTCATCTTCAGTTTCGGAGAATTGAACTGAACTGAAAATTTAAATCGAGCTCAACCTTGTTTCTTTTGTAATTTTCCAACTGGACTGTTCCAGAGAAACATCAAAGAAAGACGCAGTTCCAACCAAACACAGTGTTCTCCAACAAGAAATGTTGCTTACATCAAAACTCTCAAGACAGGCTCGAGCACCATCAGCAACATTATGGGCAGGTGAGTTTGTGCAAAAGACAATCCTGTTGTGTTTGGTGTTTGTTCATTTCTTGCACACAAGAACTCATTGTGGTTGAAATGTTCATCTCATAACTATGATTTTTGTAGGTTTGCAGTCAAGCATAAAAGCAAGGTTCTCATTTTGGATCAAAGCTGGGGGATTGGAATTCATAAAAGAATTCCTGGCAGAACAAGAGAGAGAAATTTCACTCTGGTAAGAAGAACACACACTGACCAGTCCAAGGTTCCTGCAGAATATCTTTCAAATGAACTTGTGGTTGTGTTGGAAACCTGGTGTCACAAAACAATTTGCTTTCCAAGTGTTTTTGACATTCGTCTGCAGCCTTGACCTTGCATCAAAATGTTCATCCCTGAAACCCATTTGTTCCTGTCCAAACTACAAATAGTCTTGAGTTTGGATTTCACACAGATATTTTATGTTTCAGTTTTTTGGCCACATCAAGCACAATTCTACAGTTCTGAAGGACATGAACTTTGATGTTGTTCACATCACATCCATGAGGGATCCAGCCACACAAGTTTTGTCTGCATTGAATTTTTACTTTCCAAATGCAGACAAAAGTATGAGTATTCATAAGATAATGAATCTTCCACATATCAGATTTGGAATGAGGAGTGTGTCTGTGCCAACTGGACATATGTCAAACAGAACAAAAGTGGACATGTTCATTCAGCATAATCTGGACAAACATTTCAAGCTGGTTCTGATCCAAGAGTATTTGGATGAGTCACTGGTTTTGCTCAAGAGGAAATTCTGTTGGGATCTGGAAGATGTTCTTTACACACCACATAAAGTGTCTGCCAACCAAGTGCAGCTTCCAGGTCAACTTGCTGACAAAGTAAGGGAAGTAAGGTTGAGTGATCTGTTCAATTTGTTTGCAATTTTTGCCACAAAGATGAGCAGTGACTGACATATCCATATTTCATCAGTGCATGGCTAATTGGACAATTCAACCTTCTCAACCTTTGCTTTGGTTGATTGGTTTCTATTTTAAAAAAAATAACCATGATACCACTGTTTTGTTTGCAGGTTGGAGACAATGCCATGTTTCAGTTCTTCAACAAGTCCTTGTGGACCAATATAGCTCAACAGCCAATTGACTTTTGGAAAGAAGTCAAGTTCTTCAAGGAGATGAATGTGAAACTCCAAAAGTTTTGTCAACCTGTACATAATGTGTTGAAAAAGAACACATCAGCCCTACTATCTTGGTTGAAAAGCCATGACACAAGCCTTATCATACCCAGCTCACCATGGAACAAAATAATTGCAGTCTCCCAGTTTGATTGTGTCATGTTTGCATTGCTTCACTTCCCTTTGGTGTACATTTCTTCTTCCCTTCTTGTGCCAAGCATTCAGTTTTCAACATTTAAAATTGCAAGCACACAAAAAGTCATCAAAGGCAATTTTGTATTTCAGGAGGTATCTGACCTTGAGGCAATATCCAGAACTCTGTGGAAGACTGAGGAACCTATCTGTGCCCATCTATGGGAAACCTGTTGATTGTCAGTGGGCACAGTTTCCAGAGATCAACCCTGAAATGCACTTCTTTTTAGATAAGGATTCTTATGACTTTTGTCCAAAGACTTTTGCCTTCAAGTGCAAATGGTGAATAGGCCTCAACAAACAACCAAAAACCATGGACATTTTGTGAGTCTTTGTGTGTTTCAAATGTCATTTGTACTTGAGATCCAGAATCAGAACTGAGTCAGAATTGAATTGCCGTAATCTATGGTTGTGTCTGGCTGTCAAAAAGACCACAATTTCAAATCCACAAGTCAGGAAAGAGGGAGTATATGGCTTTTCAAAGCTTGCTTTGAAGTTGCCATGCTTGCTGGGTGAGCAGTCCATTCGTGACCTTCATGTCAAAACTGTTGTGGTCAAGGTGTGTAGCGACCCAGTGGAACAGTCTGAGTGAACTGGCATGATTTGTACGTGATACCATTTTATTTGAAGAGACTGCACCAGACAAGAAAAAGGGAACAGTGGCAACATTTTGTTGCTGTATTTTGTGCTTGGAATTTTTTGAATGTCGAAATCTGAAAGTTTGGCACAAAAGGAGAAATTATTGCTGTACCATCCTGTACTCAGAACATATCACCACACTAAATTGTGTTTGTTTTGTTTTTGTGCTGAAATTGCTGTTCTCGGAAAAAAGGGTCCATCCCGCTTGATTACTGCACCCAAAACAGAATGGTTCATCAACTTGAATTGGTGCTGGGTCCCCGAGATACAAACCGCTTCACACAAGCCAGGCATCGGTTTGAGGTCTCCTTTCCAATTCTCAGGTCGAGCCTCACCAGTATCCAATTGTTCATGGTCAATACAGGATCAATATCCAATCAAGCTGCCATGTCAACAAACATCGATCAGGGCAGTATTGATTTTGGTGTGGTTTCTCCACTCATCAGATCGAATTGAATCAATTTCCAATCATGTTACTGTTTGAAGAAGCGATAATCCCATCCCGCAGACGAAAAAATTCTGGACCAAGAAGCAGATTATCAAGTTCTGAAACACATGTTTTCTGGATTTGCCAGCTCAGACAAATGCAAAATTTACACCATCTCAGGGGGTTTCTGAACTTTGAAAAATTTCACCTTCAAAAATTATTGGCAAATTGCAAATCAATTTTCAATCAAACAGAAGGATAGAACAATATGTTCCCGGAGTACAACAAAAATAGGTGCACGGAGCTCTCGTGATTTGCACCTGAGGGTCGTTCAAAGAAGCTCAAAGGTCAGCAGTACCAGACAAGCACCAAAAGGAAAACAAAAATATATATTGGTAGTGAATTCAATACAGACAAAGGCAATGCAAATCTGTGACAGTAGGTCTCGCTTGACATTTGTGATTGGACACAATTTTGTTTTATCAAAACAATAGGAGTTTTCATGCTACTTTTCCAACAACTGTTCACAAGTCAATGTACCTCCTGCAACAATTAAACTTGGTAGGCAACATAATTGTGCGTGTCAGGGTGGGTTGGTGGGTACACAGTACGTTTTGTACAACAATTGTTTTGGTTGTGGAAAGTCATGGAGATGAGGAATGCAACTTGGATTTAGGCTTCAAACAGTGTCCCATAGAAGGAGAAGGCCCAGGGGCTCACCATGGTGGATGCTCAGCCATTCTGTCTTTTTTGTCTTACCTGAAGAAAAATTATCATAAATTCACATTTTTCACAGAGAAGAATGATGTGTGTTTTCACACCCCAGTTTCTTGATGTGTCACATGTGTAACTCTGATAAAAAATATGTTGTTTCATAAAACACAGAATTCTGGGCTGCATGATATCCTGGTAACTGTTAACTTGCAATAAACTAATGCATGAGGTTCAGTAACATCAAAGTATGAAAAGCAACTGCAAAAAACCAAATGCCACAAGCACAATATTGTCAATTTATTCTGGGAATCTGCAACAAAGTTTATTCGGGAGGATTTGAAGAGACTAAATATGGCAGGGTTTGAGCGTCTGTCCCCAATATGACAGTAAAACTAACAGGGAGTTTGGAGTTTTTGTTTTCTCGCTCAACAGTAAGTCATCAAGATTCTTTTTGTCTCAGTGTAATGCATCCTAAAGTTCTGTCGATCAATATCTCACAGGTCTGCCTTTGTTGTTATGACTCTTTTATTGTGCCCCTTCTTATTTGCCTTGTCAACACACAACTGATACATCTCAACAGGACAAATTGTACATCACAGCTTTGTGCCTTGCAGTACAACTCAAAACAGAAACATCAAATTCACACTGACAATGACAATACCTCTTGCTGGCTTTTCTAAAACAAACTTCGCAAAGTACAAGGGAATGCAAAATGTCATTCAAAGATGAAAAAGTGGAAAGTGCATAACTGCCCAATGGTTATCTTCTGACATTCAAATTTGTAATCACAAAAGCAAAGTTTGTGACACACGCTCCCAAATAAATTCAAACTGGAATCAGAAGGTTTCCATCACTTTTGATTCAAAAAGGCATTTTTTACATCAGAGTTGGTGTCAAAATTAAAATACATCCACATTATGACGTCCGAATGGTTTGTCCATCAGTTCCAGATTTTGATGCTCACTGCCAAAACAATCACACTTATCTCTCACCCAAAAATGCAAACATTAAAAAGGATTTCCAAAATATATGGCACACCAAACGACCACCGTTTTACAGTCCCCAAAATGACTCCTTCAAAAATATTTGCCTAAAATGTCAACGAAAGCTTCTGCAGTTTCATGCCAATGACAAAGAAGACAAACTGCCTGACATTACAAGGCACTTGAAATCCATAAGATATGTCAGTTCAGTCCAAAAATTTGGTTTTGATGTAGTGCCAGTCCGCAGCAGTTCCAACAGCAAGACATAGTAGAATGAGGAACTACATATAGCTCTGCATTGAAACTGAAACTGACTCTGTCCTGGGGGTTTGTCTGGGAAAACAGGAACACTCCTGAAAATATCTTTCCCTTTTCATTCAAAAGTGGTCTGCTCCATTTTCTTAAAATTGTGGCTGCACCTTAAGAGCAAAACATCTTTTCTTTTCAAATATTTTGTGAGATCCACAGACAGACAAAGCATATCATGAGGATAGAAAATGATAGAATGGTGGCAGGCTTTCCAGAGACTACATAAGCCAGAAAAAATATTTTAGAGCAAAAAAAATGTCCAAATGTTTGTGTGTGGAAATTTTGTTGACTTGAAAGATCAGAGAGTGGAACTAAACTCATTTCAAGTTCCATGTGGTCGGTTCATTAGGGTCCAGTTGAGATCCTCATTCCTGTGAAGCCAGAGTTGTAGTCATGTGACCATGATTCGAGAGGTCTGCTGTTGCTCACATAATCATACTTCACAATGACTTCATCTCCTGAAGTGAAAACAACAGAACATTTGTACTATCACTTTTTCCCCGTCATTTTTGAAACGGAGGTAGTGTGGTGGATTTGTTTCGTTTACATTGATTTCAATCAATACTCAGGACTGATGTGATTTAGTTTGGTTACATTGGTCTGACAAAACATTTAGAGGTGCTGAATTTTGTTGCTTCCTGAACACTATCAATGGCTCAGCAACTAACCCACTACAAAATTATATTTCAAACAATGTGTGGACACCCAAGCAACTGAATTTGAAAAAGGCTCAAACAGGAGTGAAGCACCTTCTGTGAGTTCAGCCAGTCCACTGCAGGCACCCTGAGGATGGAATCCAAGTCCACCAGTAGCTGTGCAGATGACAAAGCCACCATTGACAACAATGTCAAAGCTTCCTTGTTCAAAGCCAGGCCCGAGCAGGTAGGTGGAGAGGTAGTAGAGCCCATTGCCCTCAGGAGGAACTGTGAACACTCCAGTCATTCTGTCATAGCTGGTAAAATAGTTGCTGAAACATTTCTGTTCTGTTCCAGAAACACATGCCAATACAACAAGTTATCATTGTTTATTTCTTTTGATACCATGAAATCATTGGTGGTTACAAGATAGGCATGAGGAGGCTTTGGTCTGAAGACTTTCACCTGCAATATTCAAACAATGCTGACAAAACTTACCCACTTCCATTGTTGAGAAGGACCAACTCAAAGATGACAGTGTTTCCTTCCCTGATGACAGGATTGCTTGCCAAATTCATCAGAGCATGGAAGCCAACGGCTGCCCGTTGCTCATGAATTGTTTCATTCATCTCTTTCATCACAATTTTCTGCTTGGTGATGACTTCAGCTAACTCAGCAATCATTTTCTTGTGGTGATCTATGTCTGCAACAAAAGACCTGAACCTTGCCCCAGTCTCAGCTTTAAGAAGAGGCAGGACAAACAGAACAGAGGCCACTCTAATAAACAGGGACATGCTGTATTCTTCTGCTCCACTTTTGCATAAAAATGACAGGCCACAATCAACAATGCCAAAGACTCTTCCTGTCCCCAGCACAGGTCTCAAAGTCTGACAATATTTCTTTTTGAATGAATCACACAGAGTTTTGATGCTTTTGCAAAACAGGCTCTCCTGAAACTACATTGGAAATGAGTGGATCACATCTGCCAGTGTGACACCCAATCAATAAATAGATACACAAATGGCAGGTATTGTTCAGCACAATAGGATTCCAGGGCCAAAGCCTATCAAAAATGAACAACAGTTTCTCAGTGTTTATGGTGTGTCAACATTTTGTAGCTTTAAAATTGTTCCAAACACAGAACATCCTGCAATAAATGTCAAAACCTGACGACTTTATGACCCAAGCTCAGGCAAACTCCACAGGATTCTCCAAGTGTTCATGGGAGTGTATCCAATGAAACTAACTCATAATGCATAGTTTTGACAGTTATGGCCAACAATTTTTATTGCTTTTCATTGAACAGGATGCACAACATCTTGCAATGAATGTCAAACTATCAGAGAAACATGACCTCAAGCTATAGAAAAGCACAACATTCTCTCAGTGTTTTTGAATGTTTGTCCTGTTTTATGGCTTGCCAAAGTCCAAATTGTGCTGAATCCTGTCCTTTATATGAAGGGAAAAATTTGAGCTCTTAAACCTCATGATAATGTAATAAAATTTGATGAGAAACACCCCAAGATATGACCCAAGTTGGTTGCCTGAATCAGTGGCCTGAATTTGGCACTGAAATTAATACCTGACCACAACAAGTGACCCAACAGGGTAACCTGAATCAGCAACCAAAATGGGGAACTACAACGCACAGAGGTAGATAACATCCTGACCACAGCCTGTTGTCTGCCTTGCGACAACACGAGAGTATGTGAGTGCCACCTCCAACCACATTTGGGGCACAAAAAGTGTTTTGAAACACCACAAACATCAACAAGAACATCCTGATGAAGCCATAAAACTAGCATATGTGCATCATGAAATTTGCACTGTACAACATGTGGGAGATACAGATACTTTTAAATTTGTGTATTTCATGAACCAGCTGGCCCATACATGCAAGGGGGAGGGGGTAGTTACATACGATTTTTTGGAATCAACATCAAATTTTATGCAAACAATTTTGTCTGTGTGCTAGAATCTCCAGCCGAATTCAAGTCAGCCCCTGAAGCAACCAGTTTGTTTGGGCCATGTCACCAAGTTTTGGCATGGACTTATGGGACGACAAACTCACCATGTAAGTTTCAAGTATTTGTAGGCGTGCGTTCATTTTGCATGTGAAATGTGGCAAACAGACAGATGACGTGGGAATGAAAGGCAAACGGTTTTGGTGTGCAGCATACAGAATTATTTTGTTTCATTCTTGTGGAGTTTGGGTCCAGTTCTGTTCTTTTGCTGGCCGCCCCCTCAGTAAAATGTTCATCGTGACATTGCTATTGCTCCTTTTGTCTTCAGGCAGTATCTGACCAGCACAGAATGAACACCTGATCAATATCCAATTGGCAGAAATCAATAGAGAATCAATATCTGATCAGCTCGGGAACCAGTTGCCATCACAACATCTGTTGATTTTGCTGGCTATTGATTTCAATTCGCTTCCATCTGTCGGTAATTTTCGTCTCAGTTGATCATCAGGAACATTAGGTCGCAGTGAGCCCATTCAATGAGATCAATACCAGATCAATACCCAATCAATATCTGATCCTGGATCAAGTTGCCAGGACAACAACTGTGGGCAGCTATTTATTGCTGTTGATCAACAAATGTTCTGCAGAAGCGTTCGTGCTTTCCTTGCTCCAGATCAATAACCAATCAGAAAACCAATCAGGAAAATCAATTCCCTCAAATTGTGTGCTTGTGTGCGTGTGTGTATGTGTGTGGGTGTATGTGTGCGTGTCAGCTGGTTGGAACATGTCGCAGTGAAACGGGACAATAAGATTGCTGTGGTGCCCCCACACACACCAGGGAAGTCACACAAACCGGCCTTTGGTTTGAGACAGGGCAAAATCAGTGCTCCATTGCCCGCATATGTGAATCAAATGAACTCAGTATCTCGACACCATCCAGGTCCACATGAAGAGAGTCTCTCTCATTCGGCTGTGGGGAAAACTTGATACAGTAGCCACATCAAGATGTCAACCTTCACCTCACAAAGTGACCCCTGCTTTTCATGTCACCTTGCATCCACACTGGGTCCGTCTTATTGTGAGTCACTAAGTGTTCCGTCCATGGAACAATGTTATGCAGTGGGTGACAGGTTCTGTCTGGTTCCATCAAGGGAACCAGTGTGGAGCGTGAAGCGACTGTTCCGTCGCAGCTCAAGGGATACAGCATGAACAATGGGTCATTGTCGTGTGATTTGCATGTCACTGAGCTGTGACTGTCACAGTATTCACACAGACAACTCCAGCTAGATTCCAGGGTGCTGTGGAGTTCCACTGGTGTCCGGAAAATTTGTGGAAAAAATACAAAGAACAATATTGCTTTGAGGTGATTTGACTGGGCGAGTATTCATGTTGCTCTGTCAAGTACCTGGATTGGGCAGCTCGAATTTCACGTGCAGGTCTTTTTCAGAGTTTCTTTTTCAGACAATATTTGGATATGGTTTTTCTGTTTGGAGACGAGCTGCCCCACCCCTCTAGAGACGCCCGTATTGGATCTGTTCTGGGCAGCGGTTTTTTGGGACGTATGATCCACACTGGAACATCATGTTTCTGCGTGTTTGCCTTGTTGCCAAGAGTTTGTTGTTATGATCGTGTCCAGCTGTATGACGAGATCGATCAGCAACGTAGCAACCAGCGCGCAACCCAGATCTGTTGTTGTTGTTTATTGTTTGCGTTGTGTCAGTGTGCGAAGTTCGCCATCTTTGCCTTGCTTGCTGCGTCAACACAGGTAGGTGTTCACTTGGTGCGTCACACGTCACCAACGGGCATGGTGCTCTGTTTCATGTTGGCGTAGGTACCACTTGCAGCTCAAACGCTGTGCGCAAAATTTCAGTCTGCCGGTTTTCACATTGGTGACGCGCGGTCATCATTTTGACGTCGGCGTCAATATTGAACCCAATGGTGGAGTTTTTGACGTCAGCTTGAAAACGACCGCGTGTCACCCAGTGTGAAAACCCTCTCAATGTTTCAAGCGCAGAGCAACACACTCAAACTGGGTCCAAATCAAGCGTGCGTGTTTGCAGCCTGTATCTAAAATGTGGTTGTGCTTTGCTTGAACAATTTTGTGACACAGAGCTGTAGTCACGATACACTGTGTGAGAAGTTTGTTTTTCCGTCTACTGTTTTGAGTTGCACAACCTATACAGCACAAAGCAACCACAAAACATCTTGTATTTTTGGGTGATTTGAACGACAAGATACCGCTTGCTCAAAATTTTGAGCAAGCAGTATCTTGCTGTTCAAATCACCTGCAGGCATCTATGGCAAAATCCGGTGCATGCTTTGGTGGTCAGGATTTTGGCACAAATTCTAGGCTCAATGGTCAATTTGTTGTATTTGAGGTCCTAAATAATGCCCATGGTCTCAAAAGAACAAAACAGAACATTTTTGAATTTTAAGTGCAAAAAGTTCAAATTTGGATATTTCAAAATTTTGCACATGGCATTCTATTTTGGGCTGTGTCTTGATAGTGAGCATGATTTGATCAAAGGTGCCTTACATAATTTTCATGATATTGGAGGGGCTTTC
>JAAUXT010115092.1_pt1 | contig 35302 bp, 36 predicted proteins | sample 7278171 | NCBI WGS metagenome assembly JAAUXT01 (sample SAMN14350112, study PRJNA611818) | marine sediment metagenome | isolation source: surface marine sediment (1.8m) | place: French Polynesia: Moorea | collected 2018-08 | reverse complement strand
TAAATGAAGATGGGTAATAGGAGAAGGAAAGGAGCCTGATGTGGTTCATTTACATTCACACGGGGCACTGTCAACGCCAAAAGAAGGAAATATAAATTCCAAACCTCGTACAACTTTTGTCATCGCTGGAATCTTGTATTTTTATTCAAAATGTTTGCGCAAGCATGATGATATTCTGTAAAGAAATCCATTTCCTTATTGTTCTCTGTCAGTGACGGGGGAAGAGGAAAAACCCCACAATGTTGGGATGTTTGTCATTCTTCGGTGGCGTTCAATCGCAGAACCTTTCCAGCACGTTGGCAACACGGATCCGCACACGATAGATTTATTTTGTGCTGGCACTTCGCGGGGTGTCCCTGGCCAACACCTTTCATAAAGCCCCACAGCACAGGTCGTCGTCGTTTCCACTGCTGTCATGACACTTTCCCGTCAGGTTCCGGACCTTCCTTAATTACAGATGCTAATCCAATATCAGCGAAATAATTGCATTCCTTATGCATTCTTCACCACAGACAGGAAACAAATGAGGATTAAATCAGCCGTGAACCCAGCGATGCTCCGATATCTTCATCACCAGGGAATTCACGAATATTTCGGTGTCAGGACAGGATTGTTTCACGGTGTACAACTGGAGCCCACAGCAGGGAACCGCCTCTGCGACCAAAATGGATTATTTTGTGATTTCACCAAGTATAGACACAGCAACAACCCTTATTCCTGTACACTTTCTGCCCAATTTGTCATAAATTTTCTGTTTTCTTCCAGATATGAATTGCAGTGGGCGAGACTGGGGACATTTCCAGATTAATAGTCAGCAGTGATTGGTATCGGCGACTTAATGTGCGCTCTCTGTAATCTGGACACACAGCGGAGCCCTCCCTCCACGTCTCCTAATGCGCACTTTTTACGTTGGTATAATTTCCTCATATCTATCAGATGTGATTACCGATTCCTTTAACGGCTTCCAAGCGAAATCAGCCCACTTCAAACTGTGATCACAGTTATTTCCGGTGAAATACAATGCTTCTGGACTGTATTCTAAACATGTCACGGAAAGGCGGCCACTTTGGGGAAAAGGTATTGTGCTGAAGCCAGGCACGCTCTGGATTGTATCAGCGACTCAAGGAAACATGGGCAAAAATATTGGACAGCAACACTTGGCGAACGCAAAGACTATTTCCGCTCTCACCCTGTGAACCAAGAAACAAACCGATCCGAAGTGCAAATGAAAATTCGGGCACGGCAGTTCAGCAATTTCACGAGCAATCGTGGACCTGTTTTCCAAGGCTCCGTCTCCACGCATGCCGATGAATGTTCGTCCTGGATGGACTCTGCCATTGTTTTGTGCACGTTTCTTGCCTCGGATCAAAATTCCAATTTTCCGTCCACATCACACATCTTCAGCTGCTTATCAGGTCTGCAATCCAACAGCTGAGACTGAGGTTGAAGGAAAGCAACGTGCATCTCACAGTGAAAATGTGCATCTCCTCAGAAGCGGCACTAATTGGGTTAATCTTCCAGTTTCCATTGTCACTAACTCCGTCGAATCAAACAACATCGTTCCCTTTTCAAAAATATCCATTTGCTTCGTGCGCCAACATTAAGTCTGAAAAGCAATTAGGCTCTGTATTCTCCGCACTCCCGCCGAGAGAAACAATTGAAATCAGCGCTGATATCTCGTGGATCTGCGGCAGACCGAAGCTGTCTGTTGAAATCCTGGAGGAAAACACCAAAATGTGTTCTGACTGTGAAATGCTTCTCATCGTGCTACGGAACGAGCGATCCCGCTGCTGATGTGCTCGGAACAACCAGACCTGCTCCACCTCAATGTTTTTGAGCATTTGAACATTTTTTGTTTGTTGTAGCCAAGATTTTTGCTTTCACCCTCTGTTTTCGTGTTCGGACTGACGAACAGAATCGAACATGCTTGCTTTGTGTGTTCACCTCAACCGAAAAAAGAAAACGACTTTGTTTTCCTTGTGTCATTCCACATCAACCCAAACCCGTTTTTTTCTGAGGAAATTGATCCAGAGCCCAAGCTGCACAATCAACACGCAGTGTTCATGTGAGATGGATGTCTGCAGAGTGCAACTGTCTGATGAGGATCCTGCCCCCGTGTGTGTCCCGACTCACAACTATCATCATTGTTGCTCATGTGACATTATGAATTGCTTTTCTGACTCCTCCAGCCATGATGACCAAACGTCGAGAGCAGCAGAGCCTCCTTGCTACACGTCAAAGCTTTCAACTCTCGGATGACTGCCAATGTTCTGGTGCTCCTCAGGTGTGTCTGTCAATTCTTGAAATTTGACTGTCGCTTATTTTTTCTTGAACTCTCAAAGCAAGTAGATGTGCGGATAACAAAGCGACAGTTTGCTTTCCTTCCACGCGTCCCTCAACAAATCATGAAACGCACAGCCAGCACCAGAACTGTGGGCACAAGGCAAGGCAAGGTCATTCCTTCAAAGATCCTACGCAAAAAGAACACGCCGGTTAAAGAAGATGCACAAAGTGAATTCTTGCTCAAAATGATTTGCATCAGATTTGTCGAGTATTAGTCCACTTAGAACACGAAGCGAAACGCCGACGTTGCGAGTTTCACAAACCAAAAACAGCAAGTTGTGATTTGTGTACTTCGACATTCACTCGACACATCTGGCTTTCTGAGGGAGCGCAAAAGTGGGTACCTTTCACGTATTTCCATAATATCCCGTCAATATGCGTCAGGCTGCGCTCAAAATAAATGAAATAACATCTGCCGCGCGTTTGATCATTGCATAAAAAGCTTGACTGGTCTCATTCACAAAGGAGAAAGCAGCTGAAATGATATTCCATCAAAAGGTAGCTGGCTGTCTTTCTTTAGGGATTGCCCAGTGCAGGCCAAAGTCAAAGACTGATACAGACGAAGTGCCACAAGAGTGACAAAAGCCAGTGTGTCTTGGAGACGCGATGCCATGCTGGGTTTGCCTCCTCTTCCTCGTGCACGCAGTTGCGTTGTACTTGTACACAAACGAGAGAACGGGACAAATGGGGATTCACTTCACGTGAGATACAGTTCACTGCAAAACTTGTGAATGTCACCTTGTTGATACAAATAGCTGGAGTAACCTTTTGGACTTGTCAAGGTTTCCTTTTGCTACAAGTCAGTGGAAAGCTTTGGTCTGATTTCCTTCCAACACTGACATTTTCCCCCTCACTCTCTTGTCCTTGTTCTCAAACGAAATCAGATTTGTCGACATCTGTGCAAAAGTCGGGCAAAATCCGATTGCAGGAAAAGACACAAAGTAAAAATGTGTCACAGGCCGGGATGCGACCTTCAACGACAAGGACGAATTTCCGGTTTAGAATACAATTTGGTGACTTCACATAAAGGCGCAAGAATCAGCGTGTCGACGCTTCATCCCTTCTTGAATCTGCTGGAGGTCTTCACAACACTTCGAGGAGCATTTCAACAAAAAATGACCGCACTAGATCAACAGCATGTTGCACTACTCCGTGTCTATCAAGTGATCCAGATATTTCTTCCCAAGAAAGCACCACACACAAATTGAAGGCTGCACGAATACCTTCGTGTGACGCTTTCCGCTCAAATGCAACTGCATGGGCGGCATTCAGCGGTGTCCAGAGAGCTTCATGTCTCCCGAGATAATCTGCTCTGCACTCTTCCAATTATGTGCAGTCTGAAGAACCTCAAAACGATAAAAAAATGAATTTTGGAAATGTTCTCCAAACAGATAGAGTTATGGAGTCCATCAGACAAATTCGTGAAGCCAGATTTGATGGAAAGGTTTGCCAATCAAATTCATCCAGTGTTTGCGTCACAAAAGTCACTTTGCCCAAACTCTCCAAAGTTACGGGATGATTGTGAAAGAACCTGCAATACCCGTGTTGTACCTGATGTTTTGACCATAAAGAAGAAGCAGTTGGAAAGGCAACTGCGGGTGCGATGTCCTAGGCACCCCCTTCTCACACCCCTTCACCCTTCATGCACCCCCTTCATGCATCCCCTGTGCACCCCATGTGCAGTGATGTGACAGGGGCATCTTGGCCAAGATGCCAGGCACCTTTGTGTGCCCCCTATGTATGCCCCTTTTATACACCCCTGTTTGGGATGCTCAAGGATATGATGCGATATGGCATTGATATCCTGGTCAGGATACTCTGTGCCTTTGTGCACCAACTAGCACAGGGTTTGACCGGATGCAATGCAACAGGACAGGATAGGAGAGGACAGGACATGGGACATCCTAGAAAAAATGTTAGTTTCAACCACATACAGTGCTCTTGCCCAAAGGGACATCGCACAAACAGGCAGAAGTTTTCTGTGGAATGTGAAACTGTGAGTGTGGCCCTGCGACTGCTGTTTCCGCCCAAACCTGCAGGAGAAGGAAGGGCGGTTTGTCTTGCACGAAATGTCAGCATCATGAAAAAGGTGTTCTCGCTCATTTGGACACCGAAAGGCGGCCTCGGTTGCGTGCGATTGGTAAACAGAATCTCGAATGACGTGCCGCGTGTCAAGCACACTCTCATCCTCTTGTATTCGGGTGCAACCCGCGCATGAGGAATTCAACACTTGAACTCTGGGTGAGTGTTTCGCCCAAAAAAAACAACATTTTTTTCTGATTGTTCCCACAAAGTCGATCCTTTTGGAAGATTTGCGAAATTTCTTCACATTTCGTTTGGGCTGAAGTGATCACAGAGCACCACAGTTCCCAGTTTGGTCTGTTGCGGGCAGTTCCGCAGGCGAGTGCTGTCGGTTCTCGGATACAGCTCACAACTGCAGGCACAGCAAACATTTGAACTCCAGGTCAGTGTACTGACAGCCTTCCCAACCGAATGAGGATTCATTTGGAAGAAACGGCAAAGTTAAAACGGATCTTAACCGGTTTAGTCGTTCGATTCGCCAAACAGGCCCCAAGGGAGTCTTGTAAGTGCGTTAAGTCTTGTCCACCAAGGCCACTTTGATCTATGTAGGCCAAGCGTCATGCCCTGGGAACGACCTCCAAATTGGGAAGTTTCTAATTGCACTCCGAGGAGCGGCAGTTTTCAAAGAAGTGCAAGCTTCCTTGTCGTGTGCTCCGTTTCAGCTGTTTTCACATCAGAGCAATGAACAGATTCAGGATTTGGATCGGCAGCCCCTCGGTGTTTGTAGCATACAATACAAAAGCGACAAGTCACAAAGTGATTTTTGTCAATTGGTTCAGAAAAGACAGCCTGTTGCTTCCTTCCTTTCTCGTCAGTTTTTATTGTTTGTTGGCTGATATTTTGTGCAGCTCTGCACGTGGTATGAACATACTCGCTATGCAGAAAGCGAAGCAGCTCCGCGCACCTCAGACAAACACCAAAGGAGAATGACGGACAGATGTTACGATCTCACACTTCAACTGAAAAGTCCAAGACTGTCTCGAGGCAAATAACTTCCTCTCAGGGAGACAGTCAAATGCTAATGAGCGGATGGTTGTCACACGGGAGAACGCCTCATTCCTCCACGACACCTCCACGGTGTGTCTGCAGCCACATCCTTGCAGCTTTGAGACCTCACGCACTGACTGCAGCGAGAAACGGCTCAGGTTTCTCTCTGTAGTGGACACCTGGGTTGCCTTGGTTTGGGTTTGGGTTTGCATTCCACGGTGCGTCGTTCTTCAACAGAGACGCATGTCCCGAAGTGCAAGGACAGCTTCATGCATGTTGTGTTGCTCATCTTGTCTCAGCTTGAGATATATACTTTTCTGCCTGAGCATCGTTCTCCAACAGGTTTCTTCCTGTTCTCCCTTCACTGCATTTGTCATCCAATGGAGAAATCTTTGGCGGGACACAGTCGCTTCAGAAGATCAAACATTCGTTTTTCTTTTCAGAAAGAGAGCTTCAAAAAGAAATAAAATGACAAACTCACGGGTTGCTTGTGAAAGTGGCGGTAAGTTTCAAATCATGCGTCTGCCATGAAGAAACAAGCAAACCTTCTCGTCAGTATTTTTCAGAGAACAAAAAATGCTTCCAGCAGAGAACTTCATCTGTCGATGATTTACAGCAGATTATTGCAAAAGCCGCAAATGAGAGCGCCGCCGATGTAAAATCGGAGTCATTGTGGCTTCTAATTGCAGCGACAAGCGCTCACTGTTGATATTGAAACCTAAATTACTATTGACAATGATTTCTTACACTGATCAGCAATAAACTTTCTCGCAGAATAATCTCGTTTGTCTCTTAATGACTTCCATTCAGCCATGCAGCGCAGCAACCGATCGGGCCCGAGCATCCAGAGTCTGCAGGACTTGAAGCCCTGTGCTGTGGGCTCTGCGAAATGATAGCCTGAGGCCTGGGGGACGGAATGATGCAGAGAAAAGGATCTGCATCTTGTAGAAAAATCTGTAGTGCCGCTGGTACTGATGTAGACTGGAACTTGCTCGACGTGAAAGCAAAGATACGTGGCTCTACTTCTTCCTGGAGTGGCCAATGAAGCACCACCAGCTGAGGAGTGGACCTCACAGGAACCCTTGTCCACTTTCTGTGGTCCACTGAGTGACCAGTCCAACTATCACCAGTTTTGTGTTCACTGTACACAAAAATACATCGACATGTGTGTCAGCTCAATGAGTCTGACATTGAACACCACAGTGTGTCGTCAATTTTTAGCAAGCGGACCACCGATTCAGATTGGGAAGTTGTCGCATCTTCATCTCCAGCCCATTTTTCGTCGTCATCTCTTTGCATAAATGTACAATTTACAGCTCTGATTTGGCTGACGACCGGATTGAGACAATTGAATCCACGTGGAGAATCATTTTCAGGCAGCTGTGAGAATTTATTGATCACGTTGGCACAGATATTTCCAATCACGATGCCATAAAATGTTCTGATTTCCCACGAAGCCCGTTACAGGACGAGTAATGGTGTCCTGGATAGGCACAGAGCTGCATGTCATCTAGAACAAAGGAGAGGGCGAGCTTCTCTCGTCCGGGTCAGCCATGATCCGGAAACCTGGAGGATGTGAATGAGACAAATTTTAAACACGCTCCGTTGAGTCAAGATCGTCACCAGGTTGCTCCAAGTGTGTCCCAACCACGGTCGTTTCTCTTCTTCGGTCACCGACAAACCTGACCCTTTTCTTGAGAGGCCCAATCTTCCTTAACTTTTGTAATTAGACATTTAATTCTGGTGGTTATCAAGTCTAAGTCGTGAAGATATCCTCTCAGACCTTTTCAATCTCCAGTTGAGTCTCACGGACTTGACATTTACCAGGTCAAGAACTTTTCATCCCAAAGACGTGAGAAAGAAAGTTTGACGTTTGTCGGAACAAAGAACTTCTGTGTGTTGAACCACTTTTGTGTGTTTGAAATGTCAGTGGAAACTGGATGTTCGTTCAAAAAGTGCTGTTTTCAGAAGGACAAACTGAATCAACATTCGATGAAGGTCGGCTGAACTTATCTGAGGTTCTTCTCTGTTCATTTCCTCTTCGGGCTCTTTTCAACCACAATTTGGAAAATCAACTGAACTTGGAAGCACTTTCTAGATAGGCAATCAGCACTGAATCTGCAGTTTCGTTGTTGTTCGGGGAACCACAGTTGCCCATCATGCGGGATAGCAGTGGGAGATATTAGTATTCAGAGACCCATGCTCCAACCCCTGATTTTTTGACCAAACAATCCAATGAACAACGGCCTTTGCCTTGTTCTTATCTGGGTACCAGTTGCGTTGGTGCATTGCGAGGTGGAATATGTGCTGAAGAGAATACAGATTGCTGTATAGCAGGTCACAAACTCGTTTTCCTGTCAGTGTGCTGACCAAACTCAGGAATATCAAATCACGAAAGGAGTTATTTGCTTTAGAACATTGTGTCTCTTGAAATCAACCTAAGTTTGCAAGCTTTCTCTTTCGAAAACTATCCGGAAGTACCGTTGTCTGAGGCTATTCATGTCGTTCCGGACTCAAATTGGCTGAGTACGACAGCGCATGAAAGCTACACCTTTTGGGCGTCAGGGAAAGAATCTGTACAAGGCGGAGTTTATTACAGAAACGACCGAGACGAGAGGAAGAGACCGTATGAGGCTTCTTTGCAATTACGAAAATGGCCGTCTCAGGTTTGCTGTGCATGGTAGCTTCATTCTTCCCGAAGTTTCTATCCCCCGCTCATCTCGGTGTTGGCGTCACTCGTGCGGGTTTTCTCTGCCGCCACACTATCCATACTCATTTAATCCAATTTGGCAAATTGATGCGATTAATCTGTTCGAAAGATGTTTTCTCTGCCGCCAGAATCTGAGATGATTCATGATGCTGCAGAATGCGATGTGATCGCAGTGGATTTTGCATCGAGATGAAATGGATGTGCATTCATCTGTTGATTTGGAAAGTGAACGGAGAATGCGGACTGTCGCTCGAATGAACATCGAACTCACGCTGAGATGGTGTTTCCCGTCGGTGGGGGGTGTTGCAGCATTTCCAGCTGGGTCGCCATACATGTCAACCGCACGCACCGTCGTAATTCATCCAATTTATGGATCACATGAATGTTGCCCATTCAAAGTCTCTCGGCTGAAAGGTTTAAATCTCCTGGAAAGACATGTAGCAGATGAGGTATTGACCTGCGCAATGCGGACAGTCAATAAAGTGGTATTCCTTTCTTATTGCTGTTCCTCCGTCTCAGTGTAATGGGCACCATCTAAATCAGTGTAAAACGGGCACCTTATCACTCAGCAGGGAGAGGTAAAGGGGACCATTCTGTCCGGTTCTGTTGCATTCATGAAACCTTGGTGGTGCTCTCTTGCACATTGTACGCAAGTTCTACACTGGAAACAACACCGCTTGAGTGGTGACGCAATTCACGCAAAGCAGTTGAAAATTTGTTGGGGAAAAACTCGTGCATGGATCAACTCCAAAAACGAGAGTTTTTCTTGTAAAAGTCCTGGATTCCACTGGAACTTTACTCACATTTATTGCACAATCACATCAGAGACTGTACAGGCAATACAAACATTGTGCTTCACAATAACCACAGTACAAAAGAAGAATATACATTGATTCCGCCACGAAAAAATAATGAAACAGTTGCGGCTTTGGGCCGACAGTTCCGCGGCTCGATGATTGTCGCTGAGGGGCGGCGACAGCTACATCCCGAGTGCGACCAGAACCCAAGCTCATCGTGATTTTGAAAGGACCACGACGACAAGTCACAAGTCATGGCACTGCGCTTACATTTGATACGAGTTCACTCTTATCACCACAGCAACACGCTTCCAGGTCCTCAAAAAGGGAAATGAAACAAGCATCCAAAAGAACGAAACGTGAGTTTCAGGCGACAAGCGTGAGAAACGTGACTCCGTCGACAACAACCACGTGACCTGTTGAAAAAAAAGACAACTTTTTCAAGAAAATGTCTGCCTTCCTGTTGTTTTGTGACAGACCACCTTGTGAAGAGTTTAAATTTCTCACAACACAGGTTTGAAATGTTTCTGTCTCGCAGGAACAAAACACAAGTTCGGGACTGAAGAGAAACAGCAGTGGTGGTGAACCGAAGGAAATGGGGATGAACACAATGAGACGGCACGACCCGCGCAATTAGCACGAGCACTTGCAGATGACAGACACTTGGAAGGCAATGAACGTGAGGACTATTGCGGCGGCCACAGCGGGCGACGGACCGGTCAGCTTCTCCCTGTATTCCGCACTCGCGTTTCCTGCCAACTGAGTCTTGTTCTCCAGACTACTGTTCGCCAAGTCTCCCTCAGATTTCTTGTTCACCAAGACAGGGTCCTTTTCAGTCAGTGCTGGCTTGGAACCAGAGCTATTGGTTCCCACTGTGTTGGTTTTGGCTGGTTTTTCTGTCACTGCACCTGGCTTTACGGTGGTCCTGTTGCCAATTTTGGTTGGCGTTGGTTTGGTTGGTGCCACCTTGGAAACCTTGGTGGGTTTTGGTGGTCTTGGTCTTTTGGTGGTCTTGGGTCGTTTTGTAGCTTTGGGTTTCCGGGTTGCCTTGGGCTTCTTGGTCGTTCTTGGCTTTTGTGACGATGATGGTTGTGTGGTGGTGGTTGTTGACGACTTGATTGCAGGCGTTGGAACAGTCGTTCTTTTGTCACTCGTGGTTTCTCCAACACTGGAAACCGTTGTTGAGAAACGACTACTCTTCGTGGTGTCCAATTGAGTAATTGTAGTGGTCTTCAATAATTCTCTGTTGGTTGTCTTGCTCGCAGTTTGTGTTGTATTTTCCTTTGGATCAATGATAATTGTCGCGTGCTTGGCCGTAATCTCCGTGGTCGTTTCGACAGAGCTTGTCGTCTCTATCTCCGCAACCTCTACCACAGTCGTCAATAGCTCGTCCTGAACCGTGCTACTTTCTGTCATTACAAACGATTCATCTCTCGTAAAAGTGGCAATGGGATGCAAACGGCCCTTTCTAATTTTACGTTTCATAGCACCATTGCAGTCCTCAGAAGCCACCATGTGGAAGACATTGTCGGGCTTTTCAGGAAACAGCCAGCAGTGCACTTTGGGTGTGGTAGTGTCGGTTTGCGTTATCATCAGCATATCCTTTTCTCCACTCCCTCCACCGTTGTTGCCCCCGCCACTGTTACTTGACAGAGAAGCAGAGAAATTGGCGTATTCCACACAAGTGAACTGAGTTTGAGTTAATATTGAAGCTGGACAATTAGATAAGTGGAACTGAAGCCGGGACTTTGAAGCGCTTTGAGCCAAGCGTCCCGAGCACTGCGTTCCTCCCTTGAAGCGAACATCAAAACGGCCGAACCTGCTAAGGTCACAGGAAACACCGGCGACTGTGACAGGCGTAAACAAGGTGGATAGCTTCTTTCTGTATGGATTTCTGTCCGCCGCTTTATTGGTTGTGTACACGAAGCGACTGCAGTTGTAAGGGTCGTCTTTACTCACCACCAAGGGCCACAGCTTAGTCTGGCTGAGCTGCATGAAAAACACATGGGGAAGCTTGACCAGGGTCGCGCACGTGAATCTCGGTCTGCATCCATTATCTGACACAGTAACCAGCATCTTCTGCGCCCCCTTATTAGCGTGGTCACTATTCATTTGCCTCAAATTTGCTGTTGACCCCGGTTGATGTGGTGTCGAGCTCCAATCGATACAGTGTAATGTCTCGGAGCCCGTGATTGCCATAGACGTAGCATTGATCTGCACATAGGGATTGTGTTCCGGGCGGTTTGCATCTGTCCACGACCCATTAATCGCGGGGCTAAAGTGACAAACGGTGGGTCGGGTATCAGAGCAGAAACCACAGGTCTTCGCGCAGGCCCAGGCAATCTCTTTGCTCTGCGAACACGGATCTTTCACTGCAGAACAAATGTCATAGTCATCGTAGCAGAGGTTGTCGAGAGTCTTGGAGACTGGATTCCCCATGGAGAGAATCAGATAGTTGTTGGTTTCAGAAACTGTTGGCTCCATCGACGAGAACAAATCTTTCATGAGAAGAGCCTTGAAATTATTTCCTCTTCTCACTCCCTTTGGGTACCTCAGTACCCACAAAGCGTCTTTACTGTCATGCTTTAGGAGGATAAAATTAAATACTTCATCATCCCAATTGGCAAGGCAGTACGTTCTTTGAGTGTGAAACATTAAGAGACCATCAGGCACACAGGCAGCTTGTCTAAAGTAGAAATTCAAGCCTTCTCCAGGGAGACACTCACTTTCCAATCTAGTTTCTCCCAAGTGTTCATCACAGACTCCAGTGTAAGTGGACCTATCATACACCTGCATGTTAAATCCACCCACAAGAGAGCAGTCCTGTCTCTGATTGAGGTTTATCACACTGTGAGTGTCAATGATCAACCATCCATCCAGTTGCATATTCTTATCCGAGCAAAGTTCTTCCCCGTTCAGACTTTTGGAGGCGGTCGCCTGTTTAATTTGGATGACAGAGATGCTTCTCTTCACAATCTGCATGCACGTGTACAGCGCTTTCGTCTGCCCTTTCTCCTCGTGGGCCACCAGGAACTTGTCACTTCCGAACATCTGAATGCAGAACCTCGTATATGGCTTGACTTCCGTCTCCGATGATATTACTTCAAGCAGATCTCGCTCGAAAACGTATCTGCAAAAACACAAGAAAGGTAGGATATGGAAAACGTTGTTTATGAAGAATCACTGGCTCTGGCCGTGGAAGTCAGAAAGACGAGGTCACCTCAATATCTCTCCCCACATCCTTTGCTAATGGTCGGAGGATTTCTGTATGAATGAGAGCGAAGGACACCGGAAGCAAATAAATAAATGGGGCGGAAATAGCCGAAGTCCTGTGAGGAAAGCACAAATATGGGGGAGGAGATTTTGCTTGTAACTTTCCGGAGCAGCTGCAGTTATTTACTTGTCCGCTTTGGCCTGCGAGGGGATTTGTTGGGATAAGGCTGGGTTGTCGCGGACACAGTGCATGGAACTTGCGAAACAAATCACAGCGTATTTTGCACCAACATCATGACTTGAGCAAAGTTATTTTCATCACCCCATACTTGTGAATGGCACCTTTGTCTAAATTTGTCTGTGGAAGCAAAAAAAAACTTCCACAAGTTCAGCTTTTTGCCGTAGTTCTCAGCGAGAGCCCAATTGCGAGCACATCGTTTGTATTGAAAAGACACAGCTTTTCAAATTCAAGAGAAAGCAGCTGCCCATGACAGAAAAAGCCTCATCCTTACTTGAGCGTCCTCTCCTGGAATTGATTTTTGATTTTGCCCTTCCAATCCCTAATTCCGTGTGTTCCGTTCTGTACATAATCCGGAAACTGACAGGCCCTAACAGCGAGGGCCACTGTAAGTAGCAGCAACGCCCTGCACCACTGCGAGAAGCCTAATCCAGATGCCAGGTACACAGATCCAGATGAGATGGAAAATCCATAGACGCTGGATGCCTCCATAATGGGATGTGATTTATCTGGAGAGAATCATGTAAAGTGCTGGTGGCACCAGAAGTCGGTGACAACATCCAACGCGTCCATTGGGTTCGTTCCTCTGTTGACCCGCGCTGGCACGTCACACGTGAATCCTAAAGATTTCCTCGTCCACCGCTGTGCAGGCCTCGAGGACATACATGTGTTAAGCAGTGGTGACAAGCTGCAAAGTGCATCAGCTCTGTCTGTATTAAGGGACCAGGAACGCTTGGGAAAAGACTGTTGAAACAGAGGAACAAGAATCTGGATGTTTAACGTCACGCTTTTGGTGAAATTACACTCGATCCTTCGTGCTGCACATGCGTGAGGGCAGGTTGGTTCACAACAAAATCGTTTCGCGGGTAATTAACGCGACTTTGCACAAGCAGCAAGATCCTCAATCGTCTGTCTGAACAGCTGCAGTAATTTGCCCAGACAAATTATCTCGGAGATGCGTCAAAAATCCCACAGCTTAATTTCAAAGTTTTAATTCAAAGTACAGTCTCCTCTTCCAGTAGATTTCAAGACGTCAATCTTGTCTTCTTCATCTCGTTTTTCATTTCCATTCACATGCTAAAATCCAATTATTTTATCTCCTCTTAAATTCTCGCGGCTGTAGCGTTGCAGTTCTCCAGTGTTTATTGAAGTTCCTCGAGAAGCTCTCTCCCGAGATTCAAATGTCAAAACTTTGACGCTTGGAATTCACAGGCGCTTCTTTGACGAACTCGTGCAATGTAATCCTTCTCAAAATCCGACTGTTGAGTTTCCCGCTGCACTCTGCTCTATCCCAAAGAGAAAAGTGCCCTGTGATGGGTACAGCTTTGAATGTGACACAGCGCTGTGAGAAGCTGCTTGATAAATCCAGCCACTTACACCGCTTTGCCAAAACGAGTTGCAATGGCTGGAAGAAGGAAACCTGTCGACAGTCAAGAATGAATTGGCGAAGGCATTGGATTTCAGTTTGGGGAAGTTTGTGCACCTTTTGTTGAGGGAATTGCACAATTTAGGGCCAAGCAGGGAAAAACAAACGACCCTTTGTTTTGTACCCCTGCTTCTGTTCTCTAAATCTCTCCAGAATTTCGTCTGAGGACACTTTTCTCACACATTGAATGTTTTTTTTCGTACCTTGCGCACAAAAGTGCTTTCGTGAAACAGGAAAGGTGAGACGAAAAGAATGGATTGTGACTTCAAACTGCCCTGCTTTTTGAGGTGTTGAGTGTAAAAACCAGTCCACTTCGGTCGCCTCAACGAAGTGCCCTTTCCTCTCCTTTTACCTCGTACGTCTGTTGCACCAGAAGAAAAGACACAACGCGATGCGGTGAATGCTCCAGCTCCACACACAGAAACCCACAGCCGCCGAGTTAAACTCACCTAATTCCAGAACCTATTTGCTTTCAATGGGAATTATTCCTGTGGGAAATCTTTACATAAGGCGGCTTGATTACACAAGACAGTTCCTCACACAGCCTCCTGACGGAGAAGATCAAACGGGCAGAGAGACCTTTTTCATTCAGTAATTCACCCTTCATTGTGCACAAGAAGAAACAAATGGAGCACGGAGTCGAGGAAGGCGCTGTGTGGCTTCCTTTGTCACTGACAGGTGAATTTTGCGGCTCAGGTCGACTTGAAGCCTGCTGTTTGAAACCTGATCTTCGCAGCGGATTTGCCAATCAGAGGAATGAAACCAGTGAGGCAGGTGCGAAGACTGCGTCCGCACACATGATAAGAACGAATGAGGTCAAAGCTTGGTCAGTCCTCAGTCCTCCAGTTCAGTAGGATTCCAACCAGACAAGGATGCACCAGAAACTGTGGTTTGCCCCGACCAAACTTGCCTGAATCACATACATCTTTGTTTTTGTTTGCCAGACTCGCGTGTTCAGCGAAATACGACTTCTGTTCGTTTCATGACATGTGTTGCAACTGACAACTTTTTCCTTTCCGTAGTGTTTGTCACCTGCCCAGCAGGTCCGAGAAACACCGAGGTGTGTGGGTCGGAGGAGGGGAATTCGACGTGTCAACATTGCATTTCAAATACATGGCAACCAGAGACAGGTCCCGAGTATCTGTTCCTCGGAAGGCAATCAGTGACAACAGGGAAGAACTTTTTCACAAACACGAGGAGCCCTGCGGCTCCGCAAACAGAGACATGAGCTCGTGAGACGAGACTTGGCAGATGACCACGGGGCGAAATGATCCCGTGAATTTCAATCCGGTGCAGAAAGAGACCCTTCTGATTGAAACTGTCCGCCAAGTAGATTTACCATTCTAAAAGACAACCCGACAGAGATGGCAGAAAAAGAAGACAAGAACGCCCCTTTGTTGAAGACGCGTCGCTTCCATTACCATTTCAACAAGTGGGCATTAAAAGCGCAATTCTCACTGTTGGTATGTTTCTGTGCTGACTCCTGCCTTCATGCGCTTGTCTGCAACAGCTTACACCTCCAAAACTGCATGTCCATTGTGGGGCAGGCAGACACAACACCCTCGCAATGTGACGCGCTCGGCCTCGGACAGGCGTCGTACGAGGTCGGATTCATATTATCACCTGATCCTAGTCAAGTCGGTGCTTTTGACCAGACTGTCATCAGCGTTGTTCACGGTAATTCTGACAAGACACAACCATGCACGTTCCGTCTTGTTCCCGATTTCTGACTTTCCCTTGATTCTTGCCTTTTCTTTGCAACTAAACAGAAAAACAAAAGTCACCATTTAGTTTTTCTTTGTTTGCGGTGCAAGTCGTCTGTTTTCCTTTCCTGTTTGTTCTGATTTCCAGGCCACCGTCTCTTGTGGCAAGTTCGGCACTTGTAAACTGAAAGCAGCACAAGCAAACTGGATTAAATTGATGGAACACCTCTGGATCTGTGTCTCTCGAGAAACAGTCACACTCTCATCAAAAATTGATCTGCCTTCAAGTTTGTCCACTTGTCAGTAATCTGTGCGTGACTTTGTTAACTCAGCGAGTATGTCTGTGGTTGTTTCTTCGCAAAACCAACGCTAAATTTTGGATTTCTGTGCGAACTGGTCTGCATCATACAAGTTGAACGTTGTGCTTGCAGCGATGTCTTTGTTTCACACGATAGATCAAAACTCCACAACGGTTCTCCACCACAAGAAAATGGAGAATGTCAAGGGCCACACCTACCTGTAGGTTTGCGCGTTTCCCGTTCGCAAGTAACAAGATTGCAACAAAGACAAATTACGGGCAGTCAGGTTGCAATGAGAGGGACTCTGTATCATCCGGTTATCATCTGATTATTCCGGACAGTCAACACTCGCTCTCAGATTTCTCACTGCTGATGGATCAGCTGCGTTGCCTCTGGTGGCAAAACTTACACGAGTCACGGGAGAAAAATTCATCACTCAAGATCAAGGAGAATTCAAGGTGGGCGCTCATTTTTGAGCTGTTTGGTTTCTGCGCGTTGCTCTTCCACAACCAAACCTGGTGTGTCCCAAATGTCGTTGCACGACAATAAAAACCACCAGACAGGTATTCCAGGAGGAAGTCGACTGGGGATCTTGGTCTTCACAACAAAAACATCCTCGAGCTGCAGAGGGAAGGCTGAACCTGAATGCTGCACTGGATTCATACCACTCCATTTCGTTGATTCATACAAGCATTGCCCGTCATTCGATATGACACAGATGAGTCGGTAATTTCACGTTTCATGACTCCACAAAACCAAAGGTTAATTGTTGATTACGATTTTCTGCGGGAAGTGTCATTTGCAATCATTCTCTTCGTGTCTTATTTTCTCAGATCGCGAAAGCACGACTTGACTCAAGTAGACGCTGAAAAGTGCTTGACCACTGCGCTCTCTGTCACCGCTTCAATTGTTCATGTTCTTCAATAATTTTTCTGAACAACATGGAAGCACGGCGACCCAGACGCAAAACGCTTGTACCAGAGTCGGACGGGAACACGCGCCGCTGTGCATTGTTTCCAATCCAGATCCCCAATCAATGCGACACTCTGATATCCCTTCCAAGAAGCAATATCTCTCGAATAACTCGTCATTAAGACGACGTGTATGCGACTCAGAACATAGCCGGGAGTCATTTCTGCATGACTGATGGATATTGGGACATGAGCCTTCCCATCTCTGTGATAAGAACAAAGATATGATTTCATGTAGAATCTGCAGGCGGAAATGACTCTTTTCCGTGATTGGCATCTTGGTTCCAAACTCGCGTTGTAATGACTGATTAATTGAATTTTTGGCCACGAGCAAGGAATTATCCAACCAAACGACATTATACATGACGTGGTTACGACTACGCGTTGGAAACCAAAGTGCGAGATCAAGATCTGCAAGTAGTTTGGACATGGGTAACAGCTCGTATTGTTTCGCGGAGAAACATTCTGATGAGTTATCCTGAATGTCTCAGCTGGAAGAAAGCATCTTCTGCATGTGCGAGGTTTTCTGCATCAAAATTTTGGAAAATTGCCTTTCGGTTCTTTCTTGAAAACAGAAAATGTACAAAATCACAGAAATCAACTCAATTGACAGAGAACTGGACCACTCGACCTGACCACCATTTTGTCAGAAGTCAGATTTCATGCCCAAGTCCAATTAATTATTTGCACCCACAAAATGCATTTGGCTCACTCTCTGTTCTGAGAAAATGGAGAAGTTATGTTTCCGAGAGAGTGCATATCCATTAACAGTGGCTCATTTCCAAGCTGCAGCCATGATGCTGAGTTGGCAAGAACTCGAAGTGGTCCATCAGTTCAAACTGCATCACATCCACAGGACTTGAGCACACTTCGGAAACGCACGCCTTGTCGCGCCAATACGATTTGCAGCTGCATGCCCAGTGGAGGCGTACGCGGGTCTCTCCTGACCGAAAATGACTATTCAGATGTGGTGAAGGTCAAAGTGAATCATCGAAGATGGTTGTCGAGATGGCTTGTCAAAAACATATTTTCGCATGATTTACGGAGGCTATTTGTACATGTGCAATATTGCGATGTCGTGTTGAGGTTAATGTAAGCGCTGACCTGTGGCGCGACATCCGCAATTACGGATTAAAGGCGTCGGATTCAATGAACACCGCAATGGCTCAACCATGCAGTCAGCAGGCAAAGGCAATGCGATCGCACACACATGTGTACAGGGCCGTAACTTGCACTCTGCGGTCAGAAGAATTGGAGACCACTTCTTCGTTTGCTCTGTTTTCTGCAGTGCAGTCGAAATCCAACAAACAGAAGTGGAGGCACAGAGTCACTAACCCGTCTACCCACAACTGTCCGTCATCTGTTCTCTTTTCAAATGGCAGTTCGTAATCATTGCAAATAGCCAGGCGTTTCAGGCCTGTCACACAACATCATGAAAGGAATGAGAATCAAAATTTATGTCCTCAATTTGAGGAATGACATAAGAATCATGAACAAAAAAAGCAAACATCTCAGTGAAGCGGTGGACGGAGTGGATTTCACCCTGAAATGGACAGGTTTGGATTTTCCCCAATGATTGAAGAAGGAATTGAACCAAATTCTTGCCCCAAAGAACAAGAAAAATCGTTTGCATGTACACCACCATCTTCATTTGATATCCAGGAGGATGGCGTCCTGTTGGACCTTTTCACTTTCACCAGCTGCACAAAACTGAAGTTTTTGGTGGCAAAAACTGTGACGTCAAATCATGTTCTCGAACGCACGTGAACCAAGTTCCCCTCGACTCCATTCTTCACCGGGAAGCAATTTCCAGAGAACCTGCTGTCACATTTCTCTGTCGTCACCCACTGTTCCTGCAGACATTTCAACCTGTGAAAAGTAATTCAGTGGCCCAGTCAATTCTCCGACACATAGTTCCAGATTTGGTCCGCACAAAGACGCGTTCCACGAAACATAACGCGTGCGACTGCAGTCACCTGAACCCCACCAAGCCCATCAAGTGACGGCAGACGAAGAATTTATTTGCGAACACGAGACTGTTGGCTGCGTGGCGGCGCTCGAAATCTGCAGACGCCAACAGCTGAACAGCTGTGTGTGGCGGAGGATACATTTCAGCGGCCTCCACCTCGTCAAGTATCAGCGAAATGTCATATTGATGCCTCTTATTACAATGCAGGAGGAAATTAGGTCTGAGCCGCGCAGGATCCTGATTTATTGTGACCCGGGGTGCACTGAATATGAAAATAAAGTTCCCAGCAACACCCAATGAGCTGCCCAACTCTGTTTGCTCTTCTGAGTCGTTCAAATATGTCATTGGACTTTTTCCAACTTGATTTGATTCGAGTTTTTGGTGAAGTATCAAATCAAAATGCAGTCGAAGACTGCAATTTCCGTTGTCTTCGGCAATCAACCAACCAGACGTCTTCAGAGTTCATTTGTTTGTTGTTGTTTTGTCAAAATAGACAAATTTTTCCCTCCATACATTACCCGCACACTCATGTGGAATTCCTTGCCTCTAACGAGACTGGGATCCCTTTCAAAATATTTGTGCATCACCCGACTTAATTCGCCATTTCACGTGTCGCGTTTTCGACCACGAAGTTGCAACGGCGGTGTGCCATCGATGTTCAAAACATTTTACGGGCAACTGGCAATTGCCCTCCCACACGACCAAAACCCTGTGTTCCGTCTCTTCCAGGATCCGCATTGCCTTTCATCTGGAGGTCCCGCACTTTGCACCCGGACGATGACAGAAAACACAACAGTAGCACAACACAGACTCATTGCAACTCTTCGCCACAATCACAGCAAAAACATCTGAACAGTGAAGCCCGTGCAAGGCAAGCATCAAACAGACGCACCTCTTCAACGGTTTGTCAACGATCAAACATTTTTTCAGCTTCAGCACACTGCGAACGTTTGCTAGAAGTCCGTTTTGGTTTCAAAACGGACAATACGATGTTTTCAGGCTTGTTCAACGGACAATTGCGCTGTTGAGGCAGACGAGCTCACGGATGTTTCAGACAAAACAACGCGAAATGTCTTCCAGACATTTTCTGCTTGGTTGCTGTCTCATTGGATTCTCATCGCGAAAAAAGAATGTTCACCGCCGTTTCACCCATGCAAACCGCACTCCTTAGTCACCGCAATGCTCGCAGCTTGATGCGAAACCAGAAACCGATCACAAATTTTGAACAGTCTGCCGATTCCTCCAGATTTTGTCCACGTGCACTGACGGAACCAGGGGTCCAGGAGATCGGTAGCCAACTTTCACGAAATTGCGCTTTGTCAGAAGCAAACTATATGACTTTTTCAGGAACGTATTTTACTTGTGAGGTATCTGGCCTCTCTGGTTGAACCAGTGATAAGCCCGAGAACCGCGGGGTTCTGGTTGTACGGGAAAACAATACGTATCTCCGTCACACGACACAAGGCGATTCCTTCCATTCGATTCACGTCCCCGCCCTGATGTATTGGACGTCGCAGCTGTGGTCTGAACCCTACAGCTGCAACTCTGCAACGTTTTGCACTGACACCCCCTACTTGTTGCACAAGCGCGTGATCCAGCTTCTGTGAACAGACGCAATAAACTGTTTGGTGACAACGATACTTTGGCAAACCAACTTTTTTCCTCGTGATTTACTGGAAACTTTGCTCTTGAACAATTAGCAGTCGACAAATGAAGGCCAAGTGGACGCAGAAAACAGAAGTCGAGGTCGTTGCCAACCATACTGTTGCCAACAGAACATTTAGTTCTGCAACGTTGGGTGTTGAAAAGAAAAACATATTTTTTCACAAACCACAACGAGCGTGAGACAGAAGGAAACTTTCGGTCGTCCAAGAACAATGTCGCTCTCGCTGGATTTATGTGACGGGAAAGAAAACTTCTTATCGAAAGGAAATCGAGAAGTTGGTTCTCTCAACACAGCCCACGTGGTTGGATCCTGATCGTTGTGTGCAAAAACCGCGAGGCAAAACTGGACAAGTGTTCTCGGTTCTGTGCTGCACCTCGACGTCACGTTCTCTCAGCGCGGACGCCATGAAGCTGCGTCTCCTCGGACCTGGATGCGGATCACCTCGCCGCGGCGGCGGAGTGGGTCCGGGCCGTGCTTATCTGCTCATCTTGGCGGCACTGGGGTTCACGCTGCGGCGTGCCGAGACGTGCGTGTTCCCGTCTTACGTGCAGAGCAGCGGCGCCGGAGCGGGCGGCGAGAGGGACTGGAGAGGAATGATAAGGGACCAGAATCGCGAGGTCAAACTCAAGTAAGTCTTGTACGGAAGAATCTGAGAACAGCGATGCCTAAAGTTCAGGAGCAGTTCCTTCATAAGCCATGGAAGTGCACAAAACGACATGGAGCCTCAAGTGGCCTTTGCCATTTTTCGCAAACGTAGCCTTCGGTTCCCCAAGCATGAATGGGATTAAACTTTCTGAACTCCGACAATTCAGAGTTGGTTTGGTTCAGTTTTCCATTTGACTCCCAAGTCTCAATCCAGTTCGAACGAAACGAAGTTCCGAATCAAGGCACAACGAGACCTCTTTGTGTCTCCCTCCACAGGTACAGATTTGAGGGTGACCGCATGCAGACGAACTCGACCGACCCAGACACGTCGAGTTTCTCGCGCTTCTGCGTCCAGGCGCACGGCGGCCGCAACGACACGTTCCTCGTCGCCCACGAGGAGCGCGGCCAGTCGCAGAGCCTCTTCACCTGCATCCAGTTCCTCCGCCGCGCTCCGGCCGTCGTCCAAATCAAGCAGGCCGTGCTGTCAACCACGCTAAACAGCAACCTTTGCTCCAGGGCCAATCTAAAGCTGGATGGGTGGCTCATAATAGACACCAATAGTGTGATGGAACAGAGAGCAGATTGCATTCTGAGAGGAGGATTTAACATGCAGGTGTATGATAAGTCTACTTACACTGGAGTCTGTGATGGATATTTGGGAGAAACTAGATTGGAAAGTGAGTGTCTCCCTGGAGAAGGCTTGAATTTCTACTTTAGACAAGCTGTCTGTGTGCCTGATGGTCTCTTTATGTATCACACTCAAAGAACGTACTGCCTTGCCAATTGGGTTGATGAAGGATTTTATTTTATCCTGCTCAGACACGACACCATGACCTTTATGTGGCTGCTCCGATATCCACAGGTCTCCAGTACAGATGAGTTCATTGCCTTGCTTTTGAAGGATCTTTATGCAACAAGCCAACTGTCCATATCAGTAACTGACCAATACTTGCAACTGACGATGTCACGTCAGAGTCCAAAACTGTTGGATTCCTTATGTTTTGACGATTACGAGATTTGCTCTGTGTTGAGTAACCCTTGCTCTTACAGCGAAGATATTGCGAGAACTTGCGCAAAAACGTGTGGCTTCTGCTCTGACACCAAACCCTCGATCTGCACTTTTCCCGGCCAAATCCAAGGCACCTGGGTTGACCTGACTCGAGCCGAAAAACAAAGTGCAGGCGTCCACCTCAACACAACTTCGGGCCACATAGCTGGCCTGGAGACCTTTCATTGCATCAGTTGGAATGAGAGCGTCAACAGGTCAGATTCAGCAGCCGCCCGCCGCGCGACGGAACAGATGGTGGTGACAGTATCCCAGGGCGGCTGCCGCCCGAGATACAGTTGTCTCACCACGTCCAGAATGTCGAATTTGCTCTTCATGCAGATGAGCGAAACCAGACTCTGGCCTCTCGTCGACAACAAGGACGACGAATACGATTGTAGCACATTTCGCTACACAGACAACAAACAATTCAGCAAAAACCCCTACAGAGCGAAACAATCAACTGTGTTTTTATCGGAGGCAGCTCCAGACAGTGTTGACTGTGATTTGACTGATTTTTGCGAAGTGAACGTGCAGTCCGGAGCTGGAGAGGCGTGCTCGGGAAACTTGACTCAACTCGCTTCTGACTCCTTCGACCTTTCACTTCCAGACTGCCCCGATCTGGAACACACCAACACACGATTCCAGTGCACTGCAGCTGCAGTTTTGCCATCAAACGCTTCGAGCCGTCACGACTTCTTGCTAATTACAAAAACAAAGAACGTCAATGCTTCCCACACACACTGCTGGGTGTTTCCAGGATATGACCAGGACACGACATACATTGTGGAATCAGAACACTGCACAGAGGGTGTGGCCGCTCAGCTACAAAAAGGACTCTTGGTGCCTGACGCTATCATCACAAAACGTCGAACTCTGCCCACCAGCGAATCGCCAGAAGCAACAACTTCGACTTCTCCAGTGAATCACTTCCTCACAACACAAGAACTTGCCAGTGACACATCAGATTCTGACACTCCCTTCACAACGGCTCTGGAAACGGTGACTGGGGTGTCCAACTCAACGCACAACGCCAGTTCAGCCGAGGACGGCGGCGGCGGCGGCGGCGGACAGTCCGTGTTGGTGACGGTCGGCGTGCTCGGCTCGCTCATCGGGGCGCAGCTCGCGCTGCTGTGCAAATGCTCCTGCTAAACTACATGTCAATGCGTGCCACAACCAACCATGACTCGAAACAAAAAAGTTCTACACCCTGAATGTGTCGTCGAGTTCTGTTTTCAGTCACACACCAATCGGTGCAGACACGCGCTTCAGTTGGCGACAAGCGGTGGCCTCATAGCTTGGTTTTAGCCAGGTGCGTTGAATTTTCAAGTCTGGAAGAGGGGCCCAATCGAGTGTGCACAGATAGTGGACATACGAGGGAAGTCCTATAATATGCGGTTTCTGTCCCGAAAAAAGGAGTTCCAGTGGTGCGATGTCCATGCCAATATAGGACAGTCCTCTGTTCAACTTTGGCTTCCATGGTGGGGCTTGGAGCCATGAAACTTGTGCAAAAAACAAGGAAACACAGGTGCGCACTCATGACTGGTTGCTGTGATATCAATTAGCAAAACGCTGACTGCTGTGCACCTGGTGAACTTTCTTCAATCCCCAGACAGATCTGTGCCATCGTGACACAATTCTTTGCCACTCAAAATATGCTTCAGACAGTGACATTCGATCGTGGAGGGGTCCCGAATTTTTTGAGCCCCGAAGAAGCCCGAAAAACTGGACAGAAACCGCATATTATAGGACTTCCCTCGTACCACAGGAATTGGCACAAAACCACCGTGAGGATTGGCACTGGAGCAACGCAATTTGAGCAAAATAATTTTGACTCAGACGCATGTTCCCCTCAGAAAAGACAAGAGTGCTTCAAACGAAACGAGGTGTCACAATAAAAACATGTCCGCTACAAAATGCCAGTGAGGTTCTGCAGGCCACACTGACGCTCAAATATTCAGTGAAATCCAGAAGCCACAAAGTCAAGCGAATGCTTGTTTATCAGCTTTTGTCCTTGTACAATGGACCGCGTTAAGTTGAGCTGTGTGCGGATTTATTTTGTGAGAACGTGGACAACTGGGGAGCTTAGAGAAGAACCCAAGTCATCACCAAGCCATTCGAGGCAAATTCATACAAAGCTATCTGTGACATCCAGGTTTCATACATTCATCCCAGGTGACCTGACTGGGGATTTTCTTTTCTGCAGAGATACCAACAAATAACGGGTCCGAGAGAATGCAGTCATTATTCACATTGACATTCACGCGTCTCCCAATCTCAGTCTTCAAATCCAGGTGGGATCAGCGCAAATTGATGAAGGTGCTTTTCTCGTGCGCACGGACAAATCTAATAATCCGTCGTGCACATTTGTCCGTGTCCTCAATTCTCGGCCAGATGCAGAGTGACCTCTTCCTTGGGACCATTAATTGTGCATTTCGAAATGCCGCGGCATTGCCCGACGCACAGGTCCCCCAGCAAGGAAAGGTCGCTGCCTCTCGAGGGAAGCCCAGACAATTCACTAAGAAGCCAACAATCTGCTTTTCGCGACCTCAAAGAAAACATGTGGCCCTCTCCAGGGTCTGCTGAGCTTTTGATGAGAAATTGCAAACTTGCATCAAACCAGGGATGGACTTTGCAATATTCACAAGACCAACATGCGACAATTTGAATGCACCGACACCAAAATTTGATCGCTTGAATTCACACCGAACTCCCATACAAACTGAGCCCAGGTAAGGAACCACGTAATGAGGCTGCACTCAAAAGTGAAAAGAGTTTGAGATCAGAGAGGAAGCTATCTGTGACAAGCAGGCCCCCTGGCTCGAGCTGTGGTATGAGACGCGCATTTCAATGAGTCTCAGCTTCATTCGCATGCGCGCAGATCCCTTTTATTACACAGCCCATATGTCACTGTTCAAAAAATGTCCCACGCATCGCTGTGTTCTTCAGACACAAGAAACTCTACTTGGTCACTGCGAACTTATAATTTGCGTTTCTAGTTTGAGAAATGGACGCTAATCGTAGCGAGATTAGAGGTTGAACCAACTTGAGTCTTCAGCTTTGCGAAGATTTACGTCTTGACGCAAACCACCCAAGCCCAGAAAAGCTGCGGTTTCAGTGCTTGTCGCTGTACAAGACTGTTTATTTCCCTTTGCGTTTTTAATGAGGCTCCACACGTTCATCAATCATCAACATTCACCACATCACAACTTTGACTAGAATAAGGAAAGGCGATTCTTTCAGTTCTGACGCGACACCGCACGTGCTGACACTGGAGCAACACGCTGTTCCGAGTTTTGAATCAATCTCTCATCGTGCACAAGAACGCCACGCGCATGTGCGCGACTGTCCGCGAGACTTCTCCACCGAACCGATGTTCACTGAACATCATCAGAAGCCTGCTCGATCTTTTCCTCCTCTGTATGATTTTGGCAAACAAAACTGCTGAGAACAATTTCTGGACAATATAAGTCCCGAACTTTCGATCAGTGCAGATCAGTCTCAGGAATCACTCCATGACCTCAGGCTTCGCATCCGCAGCATTCAGTCCACCGGCTCACAGTGGAGTATCTTCAGTAGCTCGCTATCGTCGTGAACGCGTCTTGACCAAACAGGTCTTCAAAGTGTCGCACGTACTGCTCGCAGTGCTCGCCTGTTCCAGAAAGAAAACGCCATGCTCTTTACCATCACAAACAAAGCACTGGAGTCAGTCAGTTATTTGATGTGGTCAGACCATTTTGTGTCACACACCTTGTGCGAATTTGGGTGTGCCTCTGAGTCGGACGTTCCTCTGTTCGAAGAACTTGAAGACGGTGTAGAAAAGCATGTTGTCCTCACTGTTCTTTGCTGCGTCCAAAAACTTTCTCGCCGACACAGAGTCGATTGACCCGACGCTTCGAATGAACCTAATGAACAAAGCAGTTCGTGGCCAACGGGAAGCAAAAGACCCAAAACACAGGGCAAGGATTCCAAAGGTCAACAATGCGAACGAAATCCAAAGTTTCGGATTGTGTTGGGTTGTGCTGGCCGAATCTTCCAAAGTTGCGATTACACACCTGAGTGCTGGCAAAAGTTGTTGCTTGGACAGCAGAACTTCGATGATCTCTTCTTTGGCTGTAGAAAGTCTCTGCAGAAGAACAAATCACAGGTGAACTCTCGCATGTCTGTGTCACTGAAAACTCTGTAACGTGTGGCCGTTTTTCCACCTTCAAAGCTCGAACTGATGCATTCTTTCTTTCACAGAAATCACACGAACCTTCAACATGTCAAGTGCAAGTTGATATGCAGGAGGGTAGACGCCTTCCAGCGACAGCAACAAACACGCCTGAATAAAAAGAGCAGCAATGCGACCACTTTGTTCAATAATTCTTTCTTGCTCGATTCCCGTTTTGTCAGTCCCCGCCTATCGGATGAGAAAAGCGGCAGCGCACCAGAGGTTTGGAGTCACTGAGGACGTGGTATTGCAGGAACTGATGCAACTGGTAGAAGCAGTTGTGATGCACGAGAAGGTTGATGATCAGCTCGTACAGGTAGTACTGAAAACACACAGACCACTGGGTCAAATGTTTTGACGTAACAAGTCTGTCCAAAGGGCAAAATGTCAAAAACAGGGTGGTGCTCTGGCGGATGCAAGGGATCGCGTGGGGTGGGGCAGCCAACCGCACAAATTTTTTTCCCAATTTTTGAGTCTCTGAGGGTTCAACCGGTGGCCGAGGCCGAGGTCAGGCCTCCCCCAACCCTATCCTCGATCCATGCCAGACAGAACAATTTGGATTGTTTTGAGCACAGGTCTTCGTCTCCAGAATCTTTCTTGTCGTGGACGCACCTGAGCCGGAATTTGATACTGGTTCAGCGACTTGATGTATTCGATCAGCACGGCCACCATGAACTTGTACTTCATATCCTGAAACAAAGTGCTTGTCAAATGTTGAATTGTCCTGGTTTGGTGTCTGTTGCCCCTTTTGGTCAACGCTAAACAGTGAAAGACACCGAAACAAAAAACAACGAAAGCCGAACGACGAACAACTGAATTTTTCAGAGACAATCCGGCCACCGAACTTTGTGCCAGACTGCATACGGAAGAGACGTACCAGCAGAAGGTTTTCATCAAACACCGGCTGCGCAAATGCAAGACGTTTTCACTGATGGCGTTTCGCAAATTCCGCACTGACACTGCTTTTAATTTAAATTCCCTGCATGTGAAACGAGTCGTTCGCACGTTGTACCTTCTTGTCGATGAAGTCGGAGAAGACGTGTGTGTACATGTCGGACTGGTCGACGACGACCGGAGGCCGCGGCCGCGTGGACGACTCCGCTTTCCCGCCGCTCTCTCGGACCTGAAACGCACACGTTTGTTTGCCTCATTCTGGACTCAAGCGGGAAGCAAAAGCTGAATTCTTGAACTCAGGCTGAAGAGTCGCCCATAACGTATTCAACTCACGATTGACAGTGACTCTGCCTCCAGGAAATTGACGTAGACCCTGTTGAGCTGGTCGAATACTTTGGCAACAGTGCTGAGCGTGGCTTGCTGCCCAGGGGTGATCATCTCCTCGCACACCTGCAGCAGCACCGGCTTGCTCTCCCGCCGCTGCAGCAACAGGTCCACCAGCCGCTTCTGTCAACGGAGAACCGTATCCAATGAAAACGATTCATAACCCGACACTCCATGGGTTGCCAGAAGCAAATGGTCACACATTTTCAGGAAGTGGCGACGTGCGTACCTTGTCAGGAATCATTGATATGAGCGGCTCCAACCTCAGTTGAACTGTCCACAGGCAGCCTGGCAAACGCAACGCGCAAAGATGCAACAAAAACGTTCAAAACGAGATTATCGATGGAAGGGCATTTGATGTGAACTCACCGATTCTGGCGTCGATGATGATGTCCGGTTGGAATATGACCCAGTTTGGAGAATCTGACCAAGTTCAGGAAACACGAGCTGAACACATTCTATTTCGACCACTGACAACCCGTTGCTCGCAACACTACTGTAGACGCTCTTGTCACAAGGATACAAAGCTCGCACTGGAAGTCGCGCGCCTCGCCGCTCACTCCGGCCACCGGGACCGCTGCAAGAGAAACACGTCAGAGCGCAGCCGAACACGCAACACGAGGAACACACCAACCACAACGCTGCGGCACGGTGCACATCAAAACCTGCCGCGTGACAAAGACTTCAGCGCGGATTCCACACGTTTGCTGACCTGGGAGCTTGAGAGTGAAGGGTTTGATGGGCAGCGGACTCAGCACCGGGTGGTGGTACCGCACCGTCCCCTCCAGCTGACCACCCAGCTTGATGTCGAACATCATTGATGTCTGAAAACAAAGGCGCAGACAGATGTACACAAATACCGAGGACATACATTCAGATCTTAAAAAATAATTTTTTTGAGGTCCTCCACTTTGTCAGATCAGTTTCGCTTGGTTCCATGGAATGGCAACACCTACTTTTGGCGTCCACAGCACACAGGAGGGGACAAAAGGATATTTGTGCGTTGACCAAAATTCTGTCTCCGAGAGGAGGGCATGCTTGTAACAAGCAAGTAGGAACACTGTGGCACCACTTCCGCCTGCCTGTCCACAAGATCCTCACTGGGTGGTATACCAACATGCTGAGCGGAACAGGACAGCACGTGCCTGGTTGTGTGGTTCCAGACCCTTCCGAAAATAATAACGATGACGACGTACCTTGGAGGCCTGGTGATGCACGACGATGAGGTTGTCCACGACGTTCATGGCAAATCTGCCGCTCATGTCCAGCTTCAACACGTCCGTCTTCCGCGCCGGACCCTCCCTGAAAGCGTTTGAGTAGCAGTTGACACAAGTGGCCCGTCACTGTAATCATCCCATACGCAGTATGATCCACTCATCACGAATACCTCGCTGACTGTGTGTTGCACAAAAGCAACTGCGAATTTCACCTGGTGGCTGACACTTTCTACACGGTTGCTCATTCAAAAACACAGGGTTGCTGTCAAAAGAGCGCATTCGCAGTGTAATTTTCCCCACGCATCACCAGATGTACAACGCTCTTTTACTGGTGTGCCCACGTTGTCTTTGGTTGCCTTTTTTGTGCAGCTTTAACGTGTTGCTTTTCTTCTCATCTGCTCACCAATAGAACCCATGCAAGGCAAAACTTTGGTCCGCAAAAGAAATAAAACGTCAATGTTACACGCTGTGTGCAGTGCGACTCACTTCTGGAGTTGATAGAGCACCCACTCGGCCCCTGGACCCGACACGCCTCCAGACCGCGTCTGGTGCCGCAGCACGGCCACGTACAGCTGACCGTATCTACGGGAACGTCAAGAACAGATGTACTCAGATTGACAAGACTTGCACTCACAGACTTGCTGATGACACAATTTCATCACCAATCACCGTGGTTTTTCGAAAAGGAATAAAAGAGGATATCCACAGTGGCCCACTTACATGTTCCCCATGCACAAGTCTCTCTCAAACACGGTCAGTTTGGGCGGCTTCGGAATGACGGCGAGATCGACCTCAAATTTGGGTAACTTTATCATCGTTCCAGTCTGAAACGAAAATAAAAACTCGACATGCAGTGCGTGACGTGAAGGTGGCTGTGAACGCAACAGTTGTCACAGGTGGGTTGACTGGAGTTTGATGCAACATACTGACCACACGAACTTGGCACGAAAGTTTCTCACAAACGGAAATTTCACGGACAGGAAACAAATCTCAAAATTTCTTGGACAAAACTCACCCGGAAATGAAAAGGATGAAAGACGTTTCCCAGGGCGCCCGATGACAACAGCAGAACTGCGCTTTCAGGCTGAAAGATGAAACCACCATCAAGTACCAATCTTGGTTCCGCTCACAACAATGTTTCAACTTCCAATCTGCAGCATTTCTATTCGCACTCACCAGCCATGAATACCAGTTCACGGCTACGCTGTATTGCTTCAGAGATTTCAATGTTCGCTTCTCCGGAGAAACCTGCGAGAGCAGTGGGTTTGAGAAAGAAAATCACAAAAAAACTCTCGAAGTGCAAAATAATTGATTGTTCGAACGACCAGAACAACAACCTGGAAGAACTCGACCCCATGATCAGTCACGAAGACGATTTCATTGATGTTCGTCCAGTTAAATCCCAGAATGGTTGTGCTTTTTCCCTGCAAACAATTGAAAACCAGTCTTATGCGCGAAGAGTGTACACAAAACCAGCCAGCGCAAGAGCAATTCGCGCAGAGGAGCTGTCAACCAAACGAACTCCCCTCCCTCCATGGACACAAATGTTTCTTCATGGGGATGACAGTCATGGACCCACCAACAAAGCCTGCGCGACCAACACTGTCCAGAGGAGTGGACACCGCCAATGAACCCACATGAAGAAACAATCTGAACACACACACGCACGCACGCACGCACACACAGAACAGCCCAGCATATCTGCACCACTTTCACGGCGAAGTCCGAAACTGACACAAACGATCAAACATTTTGTTGTTGTTTTTCTACTCACCTTGCAACTCTGTGAATATTCCAAAACATCCAAGCCTTCGCTGAAGTTCACAAATTCCTGAATCAGAAAAGTACGAAGTGAAAGCGAAGCGAGAAAAGCTTGTAACAAAAACCAGCCACAACGAGATAAAACATCACTCACCACTGATTTGTGAGACCGCTGTATGGCCAGGATTTTCATGTCGTAGGAAAACTTGATGGAAATGACGTCACCTCGGTCCTCCATCCTGAGAACGAACAATGGGAAGCTGTGATAACAAACAATGGAAGCGGTGCCAAAGGACCATCCTTTCGACAATCATGGCGGCAGCTTCATCTCCGTAACTCAACTGCTCCATCTTGAGAACATCTCCAAACCTTTTTTCAATCATCCTAATTGAGTCGTGTGGTCTCACAAATGACAAGGCATTTGAGTACTTGACAGCACTGGACCTCTCTCACCTGAAGCTGACGGACGTTTTTTCATTTGGACCCTTGACAACGATTCCTCCGGAACCACCGGACCTGACTGTGAACACCTGTAATACATTTGAGATTGAAGGAGAATGTGACGCCCAGGAGACGCAGTCCGAACCCAAGTTGAAAACGATTCGAGATCCGACGGAAGGGGCACGTGCATCTCACAACCCTGAAGAAGCCGTGAGCGGGCACCAAGAATATTCACAAGTCCTGATCAGCTGATTGGTGTTTCGCTCTTTACAACAGAAGTTCAAGGCAAATGACTTTCCAGGTGTTGGCGTTTTCAACAAATCAATGCTGCACTGCCGATCAAGCAACTTTGCTTGAGCCATGTTCTCCCGCCCGAAGACAAGGTGTAAAATCGCTCTCCAAAACAAATCTCGTACGAGGTTCTATCCAAATGTCCCTGGAATCATGTTGGCCGGTTTGCACGATGATTTGACCTACTTGACACCGATCTCGCAAGGGTACAGGCCGCGATCACCGTCGCAGACCGATCAACATGTTTCCAGGGACATTTGGACAGAACCTCTGCCCACAGTGGAAGATCTGACAACAGGAAAATCTGAGAAAACTGTGGCACAGGTCGTTTGCAACACGAGCCCAAATGTTGGCGCTGATGCGTTGTGTTAAATGGAGGAGAATTCTGTGACCCACGCGGATCCCAAGACTTGGTTCGTACAGTCCTGCTGGGGTTGGTGTTTTGGTTTGTTGATCACAAGCTGTTCCCCACAATCCAAATCACCATATTATCGCTCACATTGATAGCGTTTCATGTTCCCTGACGTGAACATAAATTTAAACAGCTTTTACTTGGCGGTTCGAGTCATCGAAAAAAACATTTGTCACTTGGCTGACAGGCTCAAAACGGATCGGATTCTTGCATAACTCCACATAAACATGTTCGTCTTCCTCCGCAGCCATCCTTAGTTCCAGGCTGACTCTTCAGATGGCACCGCAAACGCGAAAGCAAAATTCCCGCGGAACTGCAAACCGAAACTGAAACTTCGCTCTTCCCACCCTGACCAAAGTTTTCCCAATTTTCATGCATGGTCCATCTGCTTCAGCTGACATGGGTCTGACACTGAGCGTGGGTGGCGGGGGTCAGCGGTGGGTAGAAAAGTGAGGCTTTTCTGCATTTGAGAATTGAACAGTGGAGTCTGCTCTAGCGTTGTTGTGCGAAGTCCCTTTAGGGCGAAGCACCATGTGGTAATGCAGTATATGGCAGCTGGACCAAAATGTCCCCCATGGCTAGAACCCCCCTGTGGCCAGACCCCCCTGGCCAACCCCCCCCCCCCCCCCAAAGATAGCATGACTGGTGGAGGATAAGGAGGACCAGGAAGAATTGATGAACAAGGAAGAATTGACAATATTACCAATGCTGCAAGGGACTTCGCACTGCAGTTGCCTTGAGCACTGCTTCTCGTTCGCATATATACCGGTATTTCAATTCACCGCATCTTTCGCTCAAATGCGTGTCATCCTTTGATTCAGCAAATTGAATTGAACATTTTCAAACGTGGAAAAGGCCAAACATACCTGAGGTTGGGGCGAAGCATATCATAACGTTGAAAGAGGGTTTGTCTCGGGAAAGCTGCTGGGGCAAGGGCGGGGGGGGGGGTGTTCTTGCCGATTCAGGATCGGATTGGGGGACTGACCTTGACTTCGGCCAGTGTCTGACCCTCAAAGGCTCATACTAAGAGGGGAGATACAGTTTTGGTGTCCGCCCCCCCCCCGACTTCAGCTTGAAGTTTTTCACCCGAGGTGGGACGTCTGGGGCAGGTGACCCTTCACTCGACGGTGACTTCCCCAGAGTTTAGTGGAGTGGGCTGGATGTCTGTCTCCAGGTTGCGGACGGACCAGATGATTTTGTACTGTGCTTTCGAATTTTGAGGCCAAACGAACACCAAGAGTCTAGTTGAAGCAGGATGAAGCACCCCGAGGTCCGACATGTTGGTGTCTGAGAAAACAAGTTTCGACCCAATTTCGGAAAATTGACCCACATGATTGGAATCAGGGAATTTTTCGTGGAGACGCAAGCAGCACAGCTTGTAACTCAAACTCGTATCTCTATTCATGCAGCTCAGATTTTCCCCCCAAAAATTCAACCTTTTGTGCAGTTCAGAGCGAGACTGTTTTCTCTTGGAAACAGAAACCACGTAATCATCTGAGATCGTAACCGTGGTTTTCTGCAGGGATTTATTCTTCCTGATATGAAGGGACTTTTTGATTCGATCACAAGACCTGAATACCAGGCACGTGTATCGCAGCGCATATCAAAGACAAATTGCTGTTGTACGAGTGCACGCTGCTTGCGATGCTCTCCGTCTGACCCATGGTCTGAGCACAGTGTTTCTTGGTGTGGGCGCGCCATGCACTTGAGGCATCCCACGGAGTAAAGAACGGAGTGGACACTCGGCCCAAGAAGCGTGGACAGCAAACTTGTGGACTTCTGTTGTGTTGATTGGAAATCAAAATGCTTCGCATAGGATTGATGCTGATATTTCTGGGTAACAGGTCTTTTCATTTTGTTGTCAGAATCGTTCACATTCTCATCGGGGCAAAATTTGGTTGTCCTGGCAGATTTAAAAAATTAAAAAACTTGTGACAAGTTGACGTTGAACAAAATGGCTCTTTCTAGCGCTGAGACCACGGGTCTTCACGGTGCTTGTGTTGAATTTGTTCAATGTTTCCCAACCGGCATCATAACATCATAAACTGTTTGAAAGCTTTATTCTGTCACGTCCGTGTTGGTGGAGATTACATATTTGAGTGATTTAGACCTGCTGGTGTTGAATGAAACTTGTCCCTTCACGGGTCATGACTGCAGTGTCAAAGCTGTGAAAGTCTCGTATGAACAAGCTGTGAAAGAGGGGTCCAGCGAAGAATTGACAACGGTGCAGCTTTGGTCGAATACGGATGAGAATTGAATGAATTTCCTGTTGAGAGAATGCCCGAGAAACATTGAGGCAACTTTTTTTGAACTGAAAATTGGGGTTGGACACTCGAGGAACACAAAACAGTGGTTGCTTTCTTCGTTTCTTGTTTGTTTCATGCACTTCAATGCGGAACACAATTTGGCCGGGCGATTTGTTTCGAGATGCATCAGGCGTAAACATTCAATTGCTCATTGTCTTGTCATCACCCAGTGATGTGAACAGCAATGTACATGCCGCGACGTATGATCTCCCATGTTTCTTTTGTGTGAGTCAATGTTATTGTCTGGGGAAGGAGGCGGTTTGATGGTTGGGTGGGATTCAGAACCCGAGTGCCGGGCTCCTGAGAAAATCAGTTCACATTGCCAATTTTCGCCTTCAAGCCTTTGCGGGTCCCGTTCGGACTTCGGATCTGCCACAAATCATCTCAATGAACTTCAAAGTGGAATCGATTGAGAGAAAACTCATAAAAATCTTGAGCTGAGCTGAGGTCTTGACGACTGGGTTCAAATTTCTTTCAGCCCCAAGATGTACAAAATGATGTGGGGATGTTGTTGTGGTATCAATTAGCACACAAAAGTTTACTGTTCCTCACAGTCGCAAATCTGTGCGCTGCTTTGGCAGCTGAGAACCAGGGAAAATGCAGCTTCAGTTGTGTTACTCAATTGTCGTTGCACTCAACGAAAAATAAAGTTCGTTGCACTTCAGAAAATAATCAAAACACCGGTGGGGTCTTGTTGCTCCATTTTGTGCATCGCTGTGGAGATCTGTCAGCTGCTTTCTTTGAAATGTTTGCAAACATGCATGCAAGATTGTCACAATGACTTTCAACAGTTTTCTGAGGTGGGGAGTTGGTCTGGGCATTCTTCATGTGCAGAGAAAAATATTTTGAAGGAGTATTGTACCGCAGGCGTCACTGGTTTGACTCTACGAAACGAGAATCATGATCCAAGGTTTGATGACATTTTTATTGCAAATTTCCAAACGTAGGAATCAACCTTTTGCCAACATAAAATCAGTTTCAATGGGTTCTCAGAGTTGGGCCAAATGCTCGCAGTTGGCACCAAATCGAGTTTTGTTTCCTTCTGTGACCAGCTGCATCTCCGGAACATGCAGGTCAGATGGTCTTTGCATTGTTGGAAACCTGATCATCGCAGCTCCATTGTTTGAAATATCAGTGGCTTGAGCTGAAAGTGTGTGCTCTGCTGGTGCAGGAAATTAGGACAAGGTTAACGCACTGCAGACGAATGCTCGGAGCACATATCAGAACTTGCGAGTGTGCTCAGATCATTCGAGACTTTGTCAAGAATGATCAGCACAAGAGCAAATTCT
>JAAUXT010064269.1_pt1 | contig 35345 bp, 37 predicted proteins | sample 7278171 | NCBI WGS metagenome assembly JAAUXT01 (sample SAMN14350112, study PRJNA611818) | marine sediment metagenome | isolation source: surface marine sediment (1.8m) | place: French Polynesia: Moorea | collected 2018-08 | reverse complement strand
GGGTCAGAATGCCAGTGTTGTGCATAAGCAGCGATTTCCAGTGTCACAATGTAACCATCCAGGGCAGAAAGTGTACCATTCCTATAAAGTGCAACGATGCATTCTGACACGAACGGTGAGTTTTTACACAGGGTCAGAACCACCCATCAAGCGTTTTGGCATGGACGACCGTCGAGTGGAAAGTGCTGATAGGTAGTTTTGACTACCCTACCCTTCTGACACTCCGACAACGTATTAAACATTGAGAATGAAGTCGATCGCTTTTTGTTGCAATGTTGTATTTGGGTGGGCGTTCATTTGGAATCTGGTGCACGAAAATCGTCGATCTACGTCCATCGTGAGTGAGTGGGAAGAGTTCGGGATATTGTTTCGTGCTGTTCTCTCAGCAATTTCCTCGAAGGGCTCATGATGTTTTGTTTTCTGCTTCGTGTCCGGGCCATATTTCACTTGTTCACCACACCCAGCTCACCTGGAGAAGGATTGGAATTTTAATTTGGCTGATTGGCTTCCTGCTACACAGGGTAGTTGTCCTGTCCGCAGCCGAGGACGTCCCGTCGCGTGATTAACACAGCTCGCGCCCCTGGATTTCCAGAAGGATTTGGCGTTAAGCCGCACTTTCCAACCCAGATGCAGTCTGACACCGTGTTAAACTGGTTCTCACCTTGTTCCTCAGCTTGTTAACTCGTCAGCGTCCTGCCAGAGCCACTGATGCAAATGGTTAGTTCTCACTCCAAAATAAAGCAAAATACAAGGAAGTCAGCAGAAGTTCAAGCGCATTGCCACCCAGACCCCGACTGTTTTGACTTGATATTTGGCCGTCTTCTGTGAAATACATAGAATGTGACCTCAGGTTATTTTTGCATGTATCAACTAGGCTAGCAAATAACTCAAATCTGCAAGGATACTTTACGTGGAAAAAATCTGCTAAGTGCAACTCGTCCATTGCTTGACACAAACACTCACAGGCCTCCATTGTTTTGTCCATGGACGTGTTATCTTGTTCATTGTCGCGCATGACAATGGAGTTTTGCACAGAAGCCAAATTGCGCTCTTGGACTGGACACATTGTGTCAGAATAGAAAGTCAGTCAGCGATCGAGTGGTTTGAGTTTCACGAAAAATTCAGCAGTCGCTGGAAGATTACAGTAGATTATCCGGATTTGGTCTGCATTACGCTTTCTTTTGCGAATTCTTTGCAGCTGCTGTTCTCATTCCACACGAGCACGATTCTCCGCGGTGTCTTCATGGTGTCTCATTTGGAACCCCAACGGGAACTGATGGTGCGCGGTGCAGTGAAACTGTCCTGGCGTAGCAGAAATCTGTAAACACTCAAAATTGAAGCCAGAAACTGGCGGTCGTTGCGTGGTGGAATCCCGGCATTTCTCAAATTGTGCTTCAGCAGGGCCTCTCGGTTTGGCAGGTAAAGCAATATACGAGCTCATTACCATCCAACCGAGCTCGCGCTGATGGACGACGAGGGTCACTGCAAACCACGCATTGCTTTGCCGACTGTTGGCTCTTGGGTGGTTTTCTCAAACTTTTACTTGCACTGATTGGTTTCGCAGGTCTGAGGAGCTCACGGGTCTCCTGTCAAGTAAACAACTGCATCGCGCAGTCAGGAAGAGGATCCGGGATTCTGAGGGGACGACAGTCATTTTGTGTCTTGAGGGACACACGTCAGTTAATCCTGAGAAATTGCAGTCAGTGAATTTCTTTCACATTTCCAAAGATGAAACTGATCCATTTGGTTTCTCACAAACCAAGAAGTTGTGTGGAAAAGTGAGTTTCCTCAGAATTTCCCAAAACATTGCGGAAAGTGAGGGAAGAGGAAAGAAACGGGTTTTCGTTTATCCACGATGTGCAATCTCTTTATCGGTGTAAAATATAATTGGAGCTGGATGATCTCGAGGCTTCGGCTCCGCTCCTGATGATCGTGTACAACAGCGGACTCCCACCTGAGCCTATTCCTCCGGTACCGCGCCGTAACACGAAAGGTTATCAGGTGAAATGTCAGGAAATCGCATTTTTGTTTAGAAGCTGGCAAATAGACTTGACACATCAGTGAAATAGCTCGCATTTACTTTGTCCGCGTTGCAGCAGGCTCCAGGTAAACTTTGATAAAACGTAGCGATCTTTCGTCTTTGAAGTTGAATAAAACAGCCGAGATTTGCCTCGTTGGCAGGCGTTGGTCGGAATGTTCTTACATTTCATCCTGCCGTGTTTCTCGTCATGTTTTCAGGCCGCCGTCCCTTGTTCTTTTCGAGCGTTCAGCAATTCCCTTGTACACGTTGAAGACATCAAGTTGCACTTGGATACAATTTGTGGAAACTTTTCACAACAATGCACCTCCCATAGGAAGGAATGGATAATTTACTGGGCAAGATGATGGAAATTGGGTGGTCTTCGCACACCTATCTTCACTTGCAATGATGTGGTACAGACCACTGCAGTGTGAACTGCTGTGGGTCACATATTTGACAGTTTTGCCATACGCAGATTAATGGTTGTAGACAGAGAATGGCTGGCAAGTGCAATAACGCTGAATATTTGTAGAAAAATGTGTAATTTTAACAGCACAAAACGCTGCAAAACACATTTTCAGGCGGAAAACCTGGCATCCTACTCACTTACTATTTTTAGGAGCTGCGGAAGTCAGGAAACTTGTGTTTCCACGCAGTGTCACGAATATTTCTGGTAGATGAAGTGAGACGCTAGTATATTTGGGAAATACGATCTGTGAAATTCGCTAATACGGCGAAGCTTGCAGAAACAAAAGACGACTGAAAACTGGAAGTCGCTCTGCAGATTGCACTGGGATTGACAAAGCTTCTGGCACTGAAATTGAACTGAACTCAAGGTTGACATCACTAAGTGGCACCAAATGAAATGTCTATCACCTGTCCAACCTGGGCTGTCGACTCCCTTGCAAACACAAATTGAAAAGGTGTCAGCTTGGTGCGACAGTGCCCCAGAACAAAGGGCTAAGTGGTGTTGTCAGTATCAATGGCAAACACAGAAACAAAACAGCTTGAATGAAACAAAGAAACTTCGCTCTTGATCCAGACTGGCTGAAAAGGCAATGAGGTCTGACCACGGTCTGACCCGGACATTCTCCCTTGGTGTCTGTCATCACTTGGAATTTGAACAGGAATAGACTTTCCTGGCAAGAAATTCTCACTGGAGCCAGCAAGTACCACAAGATAGCATGGAAAGGGGCACACAGATTCGAGTTTGAGTTATTGCGAGACAATGGTACTTTGACACATTGAGGATAGTTACATGACCAAGGGCAGCTTTGGATCGTTTCGAAGTGTCACCCCCAATCTACCCGGCCCTTCTCTTTTACTGAATGATTAATGGGTCTCAAGTGCGGCTTTTGACAGCACCGCGTTCAGATCTATAGAAGGTGTAAACAATAGATCTTGTTAACATTTGCACCGTTCGGGTAGGTTTCGGTCACTCCCAGTATTTTGTCGGCTGGAGTGGTGGCAGGTCAGAATGCCACGGGACGGACACGGCGAGACGTGGTGCAGCCGGAGGCACCAGGCCAGTACACCGCACGAAAACATGTACTGCGAGTACTTGCTAAACACTGCCATCTGAAGTTGTGCAAGTCAATGTACTCGCACAATCAAACGATGTTACGTTGTGGTTTTCTTTGCCACGGTCGGAAACGGCAGATTGGTGGGGCTTCTGTATCTTTTGTACTCAGTTGGGCACAAATTGAAAGCAAAAGGCATTTCTATACGATGCTTGTCCACTTTAGCTTTCTCAACGTTGTTCGAACAAAGAATATTTCGCTAGTCTTTGTGAGACGCCCTCACAGTCCAGATCAAATCCAGGGCCAGATTCAAACGACAACAAGAATTACGTGATCAAGTGGATAAAGGCTCTGAAGGACAAAGTTCTGAAAGAAAACCGGAAAGGTCAACGGCAAATTGCTTCCACCTACTTTCATTAGATCTGAAAGAGATTAACAAGCAGATACCTCATGAGACACGAATAACGAAGCTCAATGACAGGCAGTCACACAAGCTGGCAAGGTGCAGAACTGGTGATAGGACGACTTTTCTTTTCTTGTGGGATTAAGACCTTGGTAAAAGTAACATTGTAATTACATGCCACTGGACTCTGAACAAGTATCGGAATGGTTCAATGTTCTCTCGGGTATGCTTGTGCGCAGTTCTGCACGTCACGGATAAGTCAAAGCTCCTTTGTGCCTTTTGTCGCTTTGTCCAGTGGATGAAAGGTTCAACAGAGGCATGAGAAGAAATCTCCCGATAACTCTCCCAAAATAAAAGCTCTCGAGTTGTCTGGAGCACGAAGGTAATTGTTTGGAAGATGGACTGAGAAGATTGTGCAATTCTGAAGCTTTTGTCCAAAGGAAGAAAACAGGCTTTTTGTAGTCAGTGAAAACAAGGGTTGGTCCAGTGTGCAAATAACACGCACGCGCGTGCGTGCGTGTGTGTGTGTGTGTGTGTGTGTGTGGTTGGGTGTGCTTCACCTCCATTGGGTTTACTGGTGATGCACACGAAATGTTTTGTGAAGCGCAAAGTAATCACGGGAGAGCCTCCGTGAAAAAGAAACGGCCCCCATCACTTGCTCGCAGACGCGGGAAGAGCCGTTGGAAGCGCTCGATGCTGAGGAATGTTTCTTGATCGATTGACATGTTGCGACATCGCATCATTTGCTGGACATTTATGAAAACATCCAGGTCCGCAGTGCAATGATGTATCTGACAAGCATTCACAGATTGAGCTCACCCTTCTCGCGACCTTGTCATGAGATCAAAAATTACCTCTCCATCACAGGCGCAGCAGGCAGGGCCCACAATACACAGCGGTGATTCTCTTGTCAGAGTCGAACCCACATTCACAAGACAAAGTGAGAAATATGGCAGCATTACGTTCAGCCAAGCAAGCGACAGGCAGTGACGTAAAATCCCTGTATTATCATTAATGATGACCTTATTAAAGACAGCTTCATTGCGGATTCTGCCTCATTCATATTTCCTGCAGCCATTTCGAGACTTATGCGAAATCGAGCCGTTCAGCACAGAATGCGAAACGAATTGTTTCATCAATTCGCATTTGAAAAGATTGCACGCAATTTGAATCGAAACACTCATGTCTCTCGTGTACACCATGCACGAGAAGGCAACGCTTCGCTTTGCATCATTTTGGTTGCTCCATTGTTGAACAAAAGACAACAGCAAAAGTTTATTCAAATTCCGAAACAAAACAAATCTTGGGTCTTGAAACCTTTGCAGTTTTCTTCCCTCAACCCTAATTTTCAAATTTGCGTTGGGCTGATCGAGCATGAATCGACAAGGGACAGACACTTTTATTAAACACGCCCAGTTCGACTTGGGAGCTTTGACTCTGAGGCCAGGGCCTTAAATAGGGGTAATGCAAGGGGACTTGTATTCTGGATGTTTGACTAAAGTAGTTTCCCGATGGGTGGCAAATGTGGTGTAGCCTATTTAGAACTTTGATGAAAAATTATTGATCATCATTGCAGCGGGTCATGATGGATGATGTTTGGTTCTTGTGTTGTAAGCTGCAATTTCAATGGGGAGGCTCATAAGAACTCGTGTTCCATTGCAGGAGACCCACCTGATCAGAATTGCATTCCTTTGAAAAGCTGGGATCAGGCGAATCTCACCGGTTTTGTGATTTGCAACGAAGTCTTGCTGCTTTGAAATCTGTTCATCAACATCCCAGGAATGTATGATTCACGTTCGGAAGCTGATGCAGTGTTTTTCCGGCAGCATTCAAACAGCGTGTATTTTGCGAGCGTCTTTTCTTTTGTTGGCCTTGGATTGAGCATTTCCAGTCTGAAGGCATCTGTGACAGAAAGCACAAATATATTTTTCACTGCACAAAAGTAGGTTGAACAATTGGAGGCTTGTTGTCTCTCTGTGTGTTGCAAATTCTTCCACGGCAGGGATGAGAGTGATAGCTTTACTCGATGACCAGGAGTTAATCTGACGTCTTCATCAGCATTGTGATCATTGCTGAGCACATGTCCCCTGCAGATAAGTTGACCAGCACACCATTTAAAAAGCCATATCCCCACAGCGGAGTTCAGCTCCGGTAATTCTCTCATTTGTGTTGGAGCGTGCATTTCAAAATTGATCATTCTTGAAGATCAACAAGCAGATATCTCAAGAGAGCAGGGCTAGTGGATTTAATGACAGACACTCACACAAGCATGCAAGGTGCAGAACTAGTGATAGGTCTGCTTGTGTTGTCTTGTGGGACAGAAAGGCTGGCATTGTAATTACATGTCAGCGAACTCCGAACAAGTATCAGAGCGATCCCGTGTTCTCCGGGGTCCGAGGTTGTGCAAGGCTGCATGACATGGATAAGTCAGATCTGTTTCACTTGTTTCCCTTTGTTCAGCAGGTGAAGTCACGCTAATCTTCCGCAGAATAAAGCCGTGCAGGAAAGGGTAAGAATTTCTGTATTCTTGTGCAACAGTTCACTCATCGGTGAATGAGTTTGACCGTTTTCCCCAAAATTGCTTTGGATCGGACCCAGTCTCTGTTTCAAAGAGATATCAATTGAACTGGAATTTCATCCAAACCAAAAACTTTTGTGGCACAGAGTCTTGTAGTTTTGCGTTGTTCCCACAAAATCAAGCTGAATCATGAGTTATTTGAAATTCTGATCAGTGTCACAAAGCTGTGAAGAGCAAATCATCTCTGACTGGGACATGCCTCCTGTTTTAGCCAAGGGGGTGTCCCGGGAACAGCCATTTCTCCCTTGACAATACTATTTGTCACTAATGTGCCCGCCTGCAGTCAGAACCCCTCACATCAGTGGTGCACTGATGGTGCACAATCTGCTCGTGCGTGCGCCAAGCAATCTTGCCGAGTGCAGCTTCTTTCCTGAACATCAAGATGTTTTGCAAAGGAAAAAAAGAACAAAGGAAACACATGTCCAAATGCATCGTTTCAATAGACAGGCCAAGAAATTCTCTGTTTTGCCTTAGTGTTCTTCCTGACAAAGTCCTCACTCCCCAACCAGAATGTGACTGCAAGACGACAGATTCGTTCAGTCTGTGCCAGCACCCAATTCACGAACATGAAGCACCATTCGAAGTCTCGACTTATTAATTTTTCTGCCTTCATCCATCTTGACTCACCCCTGGGTATACAGATTTGTAGGGAACAAATCATGCGTGAAGCAACATGGCAAAGTCACTCAGATTAGACATTCCGAGCTCAGTTCGGGATCTATGACTCCTGTGCCAGGGCTTTGAGAGAGAAATGCTCCCTGACTTGTACTCTGGATGTTTGACGAAAGTTGTTCCCCTTTGAGGTGGCTAACATCGTGTCGGCTACTTGGAAGTCTGAAGGAAAATTATTGATCATCATTACAGCGGGTCATGATGGATGATGTTTAGATTTTATGTAAGCTGCAATTGCAATCTGTATGGAGGCTCTTGCAGGCATCGCGTCCCCATTGCAATGTTCCGCCTACCTGATCAAAATTCTAACGCCTCGCAGAACAGATTATCCGAAAAGTTCTGCGCAGCTTTCGGGCGTTTCTCAATGTTCTGGGCTTTTATAATGCTCAACAAAAGTTAGGTGACTTTTTGTTGCTCCGCTTTGTGCTCAAAGTGGTGTTTCTGGTGGAGGAGGAGTCGTTTGTGACTGTTCAACATCGTGCAGTTCCTTCTCCCTCACTGAGCTCGGAGACGATTTACAACCCTGGGAACATCCTCTGGAACGCTGAATCATTTGATGAGCCATTTATGCGAATCACCAGGCCTACAGAACACTAATGTATCTGACAAGTATTCGCAGATTAGACTGACTCCTCTTGTAACCTTGTCATGAGATCAAAAATTACCTCTCAATCATAAGCTCAATAAGCAACTGACACAATACACAATGGTGATTCCTTGTCAAGCTCCAAATCCAGATCCACAAAACGTATGGTGATCTTGTGTGCAGTCAAGCAAAAGAACCAGATAGACTGCACAAAGTTGAAACAAGCAGAATGGCATCATCTCCTCCAGGCACGCAAAAGCAAAAGAAACCCCACAATGCGCAATGCGTGCTTGAGAATTCCTGAAACCTGGCTTTGTTTCGAAAGACTTGAAATTGGAGTTTTTGCTCTGGTCAGTGAAAGCTGACCTGGTTTGTCCTTTGGAAAGGCACAAAGATGTGATGAAAGCGACCAAGGGAAATGATCTTTGGCTGTAACACGCCTATTGTTTTAGTCAGAGCTGTCTCTGACCTGAAGCCAGGCTTTCATCTGTCCCCAGAGAGTGGCCAGTGTCAGAGATGTGAAAGGCCTCAATACCAAATTTTTATTTTAACAAGTTGGCTTCCGACAGTGCAGGAAACAGGGAAATGGATGGACCCCTCTGGAGGAAGTCCGATGGCCCGCAGATGTTCTGAAAATTCTGTTTTGTTCTGCACGTGGTTTCAGGCAAAGTTGCCATTCGTGAATTGGACTTTCTTGTTGCTCGAGGCACAGGCAACCTACAAAGCTGCACAAATTACACAACTGACAAAATTTCGACCAGTTTGATTCAGACATACTTCAACACTCAAATGAACTGCAATCACAAGGCACGAAATTTGCAGACGGAGCACCATTGGGGTTGCACATGGGAATTCACAACACGCACAATTTCAAGATTTCACCTGCGAAAATTGGGCTCAGAGGCCAGGACGAGTCTGGACCATCCATCATTTGTGTTTCCTATTCTGGAGGGACTAAAACAGGATATTGTTGGGGACAATGCGTAACAATCTCCAAACAATTTGATTTCGCTTTTTTCAAAGTGGATCATTCCTTGTTTGGGTGCTCACAACGGCAATAAAAGCAAATGACAGCAAGTTTACAAGAAGTGTCCTTGTCAGAAGCAACCCCCGCCTGTATTGAATCATTGAAAAGTTGATCTCATTACTTCCAACTCTCTCGTCCGAATGGACAAACATAACTCAATGGTAGTTCTTTCAACAAAGAAGAGTGGGACTAATTATTTCATTTTCACAGCGCTATCAATCATGTGTAATTGTATCAATGCCAGCGCTACACCCGAACAGATCTTGATGAGTCTGCGTGGCCAACGTCTTTTCCTTTTCACTCCAGTCTCATCTCAGCGAAAGTTCTCTCTCACTCGGAAGAAACCGAAGATTGTTTTTTTTGTCACAGTATTTGAAACTGGCTTGACCAAAGTGCAAATAAATTTTTGCCGCTTGTTTCCAAAATCCCAAAAAGGCAACCAGAAACACCACGTTTTTGTGATGCCAACAAGGTTGTCGAGTTGTTTGTGTGCCAACGAATTCAGATTCTGCCTGCATGTGAATCTGAAAAGACACGACTTTGCCTCCATATGAAAAGACTCCAGCGGATTCGCTTTGAACCAGAAGCTGCTTATTGAGGATGCCTCGTGAGCGCGAACGTGGTATCAACGCGGAGCCTTCAGCTTCATTTGTATCTCGCACAGCTGAAACATTCATCTAGATCAGGCAGGAATCTGTAATTGAATGGAACTCAAATTGGAGCTCACTTCCTGACTGTGTCAGCAGAGATGAACCATTACTCTGCATGAAAGGACATTCAATTTGCGAGATAAGACCGGTGTAGACATTCAATGCTACAAAAAACTGTGATAAATCCACCACACGATTATGGCCGGAAAGATTTGCTGCTGCAAAGGCTGTTTTGGGTCTGAATCATGTTCTTCGCCACTGTGCGAGCCGAGTCTGTCCAGAAGAAGAAGGTGATGAAGAGGCAAACAATCTCACCAAGACATTAATTTCTCAGATCCACATGTGTCGTGGCCTTGCTGCACAACACTTGACCTTGCACACTCGTACATTCCCGAGTAGAAACCAAGTTTGTGGGTGCCATGTGTTCCTCACGCATGAGCATCAACTGCGAAAGCCAAAAACAGACCCACACTGCGGGAACGTCCAGGGCGTTTTGCTGGTGCAGGCAATGATGCTGTGTGCGGTGCATTGGCAGGATCAACTGTTCTTTCAATGTGTTTGTGCAGAAGATGTGACACATTCTGTCACACCAGTATGGTTTGGGCCCTTCCAAATGTTTGAGCTGAAGAAAAGCACTTTTAAAACAATATTCTTTTCAAGCAGGTACGAAGACCTGAAGCAATGCGCAATGTGATTTGATTTCAGACAGGTCAGGTTTCAGACCCAAAACAGGCGAATGAAAACGGTTATTTTCAGCTGTATTTTACTCCAAGCTGCACAAAGGTGTAGACATGACGTGGACACCACATTGTTGTTTCTGGGCAGAAAAGACACTAGACACTAGATTTTGATCTTCTTCCAGTCAGTGTGCTCTGGTTGTGAATGGGTCCTGGTTTTGCCTGTTTGAGCCCGTGCCTGTGTAATTTCGGGCATTTTGTGACAGGACTTTTCACACAAACGGAAACTTTTGTTTTGCACACTCACTTCACGAGACAACCGCAAAAGAGGAAGAGTGGCATGTTGAACGCGCGCAGCTGCGCACACGCAAAAATCATCAGAGGCTTTTTCCCCAAAAGGAAACTTGCATGACAGTTGATAGTGAAGCTCCCGTGTCGCCTCTGAACATCAAAGGTAACAACAGGTTACTGCTGTTAATTTATTTAATAACTCAGCGAGAGCAGGTTAAGAGTCGCACTTGACTTGGCTCACAAAAATTCATCATCACGGTAAATCCTCAAAATCATGAAGCTCCTGATGCAGGTTGCTTTCGCGGAAGATGGTTGTGGTGATTTTATACAGTCCAAAGCGAACGCGATTCTGGACAACTTCAATGTTCAATGCCATTTTGAATAAAAACGGGACAGATGTAAGTCTGTCTTGCTCTATGAGCCCACCAAATGTAATGTTGATTTATAGAATGTGTAATTGTCTTCGGGGGTAGCAGCTATTGTTTACTGGCTGATCATCACTCAAAGGTGTGTCCCTGCATTACTTAACGGTGGCAAATTAATTGCAGGCAGTCGGTTTGTCAAGCTGAATGAAGCAGAATTAATGTGTTTTGGAGAAAAGGCTTCTGCCTTTGAGTGCTGCATTATGGATTGAAATGCTGAACAAAACTGCGGCGTGGACATCGCTTATGGTGGACGCAGCTGCACTGCTTTTCCTGCGCTCGCAGAGTACGCCCATGCAGTTTGAAAAATGATTTCAGTATCAACGACAGAACCCCCCCCCCCAGAAAACGCCTTCAAGAACAAACAAGAACCCTGCATTTGACTTGTTCTCAGTCTTGTATTTGGGGTGGAAGAACAGCGATTGTGAGGTCACGTCACTGCCTGGACTTTCCGCGCGAAATCATACCGCCCAACAGGACTGAAATTCAGCACAGACAGTCAAACATGGTGACCAAAGGCACATTGTACCACTCAACCCAAAGGAAACACTGTCTGCTATTGTGCAAAAGTTTGGAACGAAGAACAAAAATGGTTTCAAACCTGAAAATTAAGCGAGGAAGGAATGACTCGCAGTCTCAATGCTTTGCATGCAGTTTGACTCCACAACTACGAGTTTCCTGTCTCAAGCAACACACAAAACGTTTGACAGAATTTACCATGTTCTACACCAATTTGCGACAAGACAGATTTGAACGTGGCGTATTTGAAGCACATTACGCACCATGAGTTGCAATCATTACAACAGTAGCCCACAAAAGGCCTCCATGTTGTATTGCTTGTCCCATTTGTCGTTCTATTGTACTGCACTTCCGACGCAAATGGAAACAAGTTCTGGACTGTGATTTTTATAAATGCAGTTCCACTTGGGTCTTGCATTTCCAAAGCTCATTCATCACATTTTACTTCCAGTTGAAACATCATGTCTGTCCAGACTGCCAAATGGGTATCGCTTCTGTGACACTTGGCCCTCAGACTCATAACACTGTATTTCGTGTATTGACGACTGACATGCACGCTTACATGCATCAACTCGAATGGAATGCAGTCTCAACCGGAATTAGAATCGCGAAGATACACACCAAACCGCGAAACTGGAAGAAAGTGCACGCAATCCCACTGGTTAGATTCTACAAACTGGAACGTCCATTCTCCAGAACGGCCAAAATATTGCACGTGTGTGTATGTGCGTGCGTGCGTGCGTGCGTGTGCGTGTGCGTGTCTGAGGTGAATGATCATCTCCCGGTCGTGGAACAACTCAAGACGAAAAACAAATGAAGAAACGAGATTGACCAGATTTAGTCAAGGTTCATTCTTTTGATCATGAATATCATGTTGTGCTCAATATACAATTTGACTGCAATTGACCAACCAGTGTACGCTCTCAGCTAAAACTTGATTCCACATTCAATTAGTTTGAGAACATTTGGTGTTACAAAAGGTTGAAGTAGATTCAGAATGCAGGTTGATGTACGAACACAAATGATCTGTTTTTGGGGGGTCAGAAGGATGCATTTGTTGTCATTCACTCGGAATGACTCAGAATGCCCACACAACCAATCGTAATGGTACTTTAAGGCCCAAACAGCCTGCTTTCTTCTGGTCTGGAAAACCAACCGGTGATCACACACATTGATTTTCTGAATTTCCTTAAAAATTTGGTCTCGACCTCGAGGTTCTGTGCCGATAACCTAACATGCCTGCAAATGAAACCTATTTGTGGCTTCATCGATGCAGACACAAAGGAATCATGACAGAATTTTCAACTAACCTATCAAAACTGCTTCCCCTGTGGTGCAAAGAATGTCCCCAGTTCAATAAAGGCGGGATACTCAGGAGAACCTGCTTTCCCTTTTCCCCAACCGGGGAATAAACTATTCACAATGGCCTTCAAGAAATGCGTGAGTGCGTGCGTGTGTGCATGCACGCACTGCGTATGTGTGTGTGCGTGTGTGGGTGGGAGAGGGAGGGTAACCCACTGCAAGTTCGTACCCATCCATCGCCCAATGCATCCACACTGCACCGGGCAGCATTCGTGTGCAAGTTCAGACCTGATAACTAAATGTTCCCATGCACCACCCAGATATCTGGGTTGTTGATTGAGTACATGATCCTTTGCTGGTACCATTGTTCCCTGGCCAGATTTTGTCAACACGAAGGCTGAAGGGGTCACAAAAAGTCCATTTCAACACACTCTCATACTTTACCTGCAATTTATACTCTGGATCTACTGACAGTGCAGGTACAAAGCCCCACCCTCTGTTGTTTGAAGCCAAACATTACTGTTCGGATCTGGATAGTGCTCTGGAAGTAAATTCTTGCAATGTGCTCCAAGGGGTGTCAAAGAGAGAACTTTGCTCATAAAGCCCCATGCTACAATTATTTCCAAACTGATAACAGCTTTGATTGAGTAATTGAGCCAAAAGAAAAACAAGAAGACAGTAGAAGTGCCAGTTCAGAAATGTAGGCAGGGCCAAGAATTGAACCACCAAGGTGGGGTGTGAACTTGCACATATTCCAGGGGTGCAGGAAAACTGACCTGGTGTGCAACTTTGGTCATTGAGGTTAGTCACAAGCTCACCTACAGTCTAATAACACACCTGGCTAAAATCAGGTATTTTGCATCACCCTGTGTGTTGGATATATATGGGTGACTTCCCAGAACAGGTGCAGTTGCATCTGATTAGCCATCTGGCACAATGACCCTGCCCCTCTCAGCACCGCTGACATGACCAAGACTTTTCCTTACTCCAGCCCCCACGCAAGAACACAAGAACACAAGAAAAAAATCACTTTTTGTTGGAAGCAATGAGGTTTCAGGAACAGCCATTTGCTTTTCCCTGATTCACGCCAAGGTAACTTCAAGATTCTTTTTTGGTGCAAATTCTCTCTTTTGCTTCAAAATTACGCTTTTGATGCTGCTGGAGCTGGCATCACATGCAGGGCAGTTCAGTGCACCAGGCACTGAAGAATAATTGTTTGCGGTGTGACAAGCCCCTGTGGAAGTTTGGACAGTATTTTTTTCTTTTGCTTCTTTGCAGGAGTTGTTTGTTCGAAAACCCACTGTGGAATGGGAGAAATATTGTCTTGCAAAGGGAAGGTACTTGCTTAACATGTGTGTGCGGTGTAACAATAACATTACGTTTGTAGCAACATGTGTAAGGTGAACAAAAGCTCTTGCTCCAGACACCAAATGGAATTAGCTGGCATGAATAATTTTATTGAACTGCAGTGAGAAGCATAACAAAGTGATCCTTTCTACCGGTGCCTTGTTCCTGCAAATTCAATTTGCCCCTTTCAAGTGAATTACTCCAAGATTATGCAGCAAAGAATGGTGATAAAATGGATGATAAGCAAGTTTGAAAGAAAGGTCCTTGTCAGATTCAACCCAGAATACATTTAATCATTGAAAACCTGATCTTATTATCCTGCACTCTAGTGGCCAACCGCACTGGCATAAATCAATGGATTTACCTACAACAATGCGGTGTTGGACTAATTATTGAATTTTCCGAACGCCATCAATCACGGGTAATTAGATTAATGCCAGAACGCTACACCTCAGATGAGCTTGATGAGTCTAGCCAACGAGACATCATTGCTTCTTTCATTCATTCAGCAATTAAAGAAACTTTTGTTTCTCATCAGCGAAAGTGAGATCTGTGGTGAAATTTGGTGCAACTTTCACGAAAAGTTTTAATTTAAAGAGATATTCAATTGGCATGAAATTTCCTAAACGATCATCGCAGCGCAGCTGTCGCGACTGCTTTCAAAATGTGGATACTCAAGACCAGAACTGCAGCTCAGGAAGTATCTTCTGGTATGTTTTGTGGTTCTCTTCAGTGAGAAACACCAAAGCGAAAACGTGAGCAATCAAGAACCTCAAAACGTGCCAAAAAACAACTGCGAAAACTCGGCGATCCTGAGGTGAACAATGCAATTTAGCACGATTGCAAGGGAGAACCCGTGCGAGTGAAAACAGATTTTCAGCCCCAAAACACCTCATGAGGAACCCACTTTGGTTCTTTTGGAGGTTGCACGGCCCAATAGAAGAGTCTAACATTTCTCAGCCCTTTGGACAAGAATCCGATGAAGGTGACTTCTCTCCGGTCAGCATTTGCAAAAACTCTTTGTGTCATCATATGGGAAGAGAAGGAGAATCAGAGAAAACAACACGGAAAGACAAAGAAGAAGAGTGTGTGAAAATGCACGAGAGAGAGAGAGAGAGAGAGAGAGAGAGAGAGAGAGAGAGAGAGAGAGAGCCATTGAGTCACTGTGTGGGTCCAAGAACAAAACGCACGGACTGAGAGTTGAGATCTAGAAAATCCTTCAGATTTGTAGACAGACAAGTCTTCACGTTCGTGCAACGTCTGCATCTGCTTTCCCAAAACAACTGCAGTCTCATGCAGAACAGCTCGGGGTGGTGGCAATTAGAAGCTGTCAGTGCATGCCATTCTTGTCAACTTTGCAAGTCCCAAGGGTGAGAGCAGTCTCCCTGTGGCATCACCAAGTCCCGCTTTTGCCGTGTCCTCCTGCCCCGTAAAGCAGCTTGTTCCGAGAATCCAGATTTTCTGAAGACGATCCTCATGCAAACACGCGATGATCCTGTGAAGTAATTGGCACCTCCGAGTTGAGTAATTCCCAGGCTCATTCAATAGATCACTCACAATTACAAAGGCCATTTAGTGGGCCAGGTCCCAGCACAGCTTGCAGAAAGGAGCGAAACAAAGTCTCCAAATGCATGCTGTTTCAACCGTTGGCTTGTTTCACCACAGTTACCCACAACAGTCCCAGCACAAGCTTATGCTGGAATTCACGCTTTAGCGCCTGGATATCCAGGATTCAGCACTTGGCGATGACCCACGCATCCCGAATAGAGCTTAACACCGAAATGAATGGGCAGGTTATGGGGAGGAAATTGGAAATCTCACTGCGCTACACTGGGGAAATCAGCTTCCCGACAAACATGAACATGACAATCAAGGGAGAAGCACATACATGATGACTTCTGAGGTGCACTTTGTCCAGAAATGTCTCTAATTTGTAACCAAGCTTGTTACAGGAATAACGAGGATTGGCAAAAGATGTAATGAAGTTGTTGAGACATCATAATGCAATGTTGACACGGGGATGTCACACGGGAAGCATAAGCGCGTGAAAGGGGTGCTCGCTGCGTCGCGTGTAATTTGGCCGCAATATTTTGTCTGTGAATCGAGATGCTTCGTTTGTTCAGTGATGGAAATGCCAAATAAGGATGCAAAGATTCTTTTGACCCTGGTCAACAAGTTTAAATGATTCTGCGACAAACGAGCGTTCAGCATAGCGAGGCGCAGCTTCCTGTTTTACCACTCTGCGATCTCTAAACATGTCGTACGAGCTCACATCGTGGTAGAAATGGGTTCTCACCCCACAAAAAGGTTCCTGTTCAATCACACAACTCCTTTCTTGACCAAAGGTCTCGAAAAGTCATTGTGTCATTTCACAGGAACCGTTTTTGTGCAGTGTGAGAACCCTGTCTTCATTCCCACTGCATGCTCGTGCAACAATGTTTTAGCACTTCCCACCACGGTTCACGCAATGGTGCGGTTCTCCAACGAACATCTGACACTCTCCTGATCTCATGATGACTCTTGAAAATGGATAAATGAGTTGTTAATCGACACGCATTTGAAAGGTTTTGTTTCCCAAAGTCAACGAGGAAGTTTTGGAATTGACAGTGCCGCATTTCAGCAAGCACATGATCACATAATCCTGAGTGAAACCTGCAGGCCTTGCTTTTTGTGTTGCTGAAACGGTCTAAGCCCTGATGAAATGAAAACTAGACTCTAAGTGTCCATGTCATTGACTGGTTTATTTTGGCCAACATCAAGGTCGGAAACAAACGCAATGTCGTCTTGCAACTGCATTCAAGGATGTGGACACTGTTCATTCAGCTGAAGCCCTCAAAAACTTCAAGACGTTGCTGCTGCTATCAAACAAATTTTGTTGAGAGAACAGCACACGTGCGGATTCTCACTGAATTCCAAGAGCCTTTTGTCAAATGCTGGTGTGGTTTGAAATTTGGTGGAGGGGCAGGCCATCCAAACTGAAAGTCTTCGTTCAGACTCGCATCTCAGTTCAAAGGGGAGCCTGACCACGTTCTGTAAAAGGTTTCAGTGTCCTTGAAATACACATGTTTTGACACAAGTAAAACAATGGGAACAAAAGAAACACGCCCCCTCTGGTTATGAACAAAACTTGATTTGAAGAGGCCCATTGACAAAGCCAGAGATGCAGTGAAGTTCACGTGCGCATTTCGGTGGGGGCCTGTGTGCACCAAGAATTCCTGGTCCATGCAGGAAGCTTTCCTTCAGAAGGGTTCCGAAAGAACCACTGCAGAATGCGAACACCACTCACGTGAGAGTCACGAGAACGACTCACATTGCCTTCCTAGTTCACGAATCAGATTAATACCCAAGGGTGCGTCGAAACAGATTCACCCAGCATCTGCTCAGAGCAACGCACACTGTACATCAGATACAATGAAGCCAGCCGTCTTAGCTCTGATCTGCTTCGCCGTCGGGGCAGCCACAGCAGTGGCTTATTCAGTGCCCCAAACCAACCAGGTTCGTTCTCTAAAATTGTTTTCAAAGTTTGTCGAAATGGTCCCAGAAATGCGACTGTTGGCGAGGGTTCTGCCCATCCAAGAGCAACATTTTTGGGCAGGGGCATGGATCTCAGCTGCATGATTTGCGCAGAGCACTCCTGCTTCTTTGATGGGCGCCAACGTCAAAATTATGAACAAAATTTGCCAAGAGTTTTGTCGTCGAAACTACGCGTGTAAATTTGTCTGTTTTCGAAACTTTTATCTTTGTGCTCGTTGCAAGCTGAAGTACACACCAGCAGAAGCGGCGAAGAGAAACATCACCTTCCCGGCGTGCTTCAGCAAACCCACAGACATCCCCGTGTACTTCCAAAACCAGGGACAGAACGCGGTGAGAGTCGCGCTCTGTTCAAAGTCGCACAATCGCTGGACCCGAAGGTTCGGGACGTCTCAACAGGACTTCTAGCGGTGGCCCGTCCAGACTACTTTCAAAAATGTCTCCAAACAGTACAAACCCGTGCAATTTGCAGGAGCAAAGAAATTTCTTGCTTGGGGGTGGGGGTGGGGACGACGCGATCACGATGTTTTTCGCCACGTTGTGATATTGCTCAAAGAAAACTCGGACCAATGAAAGTGTCGAAGCGTGCGTCAGAGAATCCAGCAAATTGATCAGATTTGTAGAACTCAAACATTTTACGTTGCAGTTTGTATTTCATTTTGCAGGTCGGGACTCCAGACAATGTCAAGGCTTGCAGATTCTGTTGCATGTGTTGTCCTGGGATGGTCGGATGTGGCATTTGCTGCCCATTTCACCTCTACTAGACCAAGCCTCGGCGACCGAACAGAACAGCAAACTCTGCATGATGATATTTACTCAAGATTTCCAGAGTGATGCACGTGGGAAGAAAGTGCCTTTTGTACCAAGATGAAGAGAAACTTTGTACTTCTCGGATACTGTTTCTCAATTGCATATGTTTCTTGTTGCGTAGAACACTGTTTTCGTTCAATGTCAGACATTATATCGGAATAAAATTTGATGGTGACAAGAAATTTGCCAGTTCATAGCTTTTTTGAGTCTCAAAAAGTGAACTCGGGGTTGCTGCGGCGGACCCAGGATTGATTCCACGGTGGTTGCGGGCAGACTTCAACACTGAAAATGTAAGAATGAAAGAACATGGGGGACGAGTTATTTTGCTACGTGAGGCCAAAAGCGAGTCAGCTGTAAAATCCGTAAATTGCTCCGTAAAACTGATGAACACTTGTTGCGTACACAACAGTTTCCTACTTCCGGTGAAATGGCCGACGATTTGTTTTCCTTGGATAATATTCGAGATTTTATGCTCTCCAAGGGTGGAAGAGTGCAAAATCATGACTTAGTCACACACTACAAAAGTTTCTTGAATGATCCGAGTCGTAAAGGTAACGTAACAGTGGCAGAACAACAGCTCCGAAAGCTGCTGTTCAAGTTTCAAATTGCTGTCATTTGCTGATGGTAGATTTTGGACTCCAGAGTCCATTTCAACGTCTTGGTTTCTTTGTGGATCAGTCCAGATCCCAGAATCTGACCAGACAGTTGCGTGTTCGTAAGGTGCTGACTTGTTGCAAGGCAGAGCAGATTTCTACCTGGTAGATTCTACTCATGAAACAAAATTTTGCACAAGAAAACAGCGCTTGGCGCTGCAGTAGAACTGGATCTGGAAGTCTAGATCTAGACTGTACATCTAGATCAAGAGGAGTTGCAACAAAAAGTTGCTCAAGAGGTTTTATGGGCATATTCACCCAAATTTCATGTTGGGAGGGTGCAACATCCACAGGGGTTTGTGACTTCCTGTTTGTCAGACACCACCCGCCACCACCGATGGCGAAGTCCAAACAAACGATCTGAAAAACACGGATGTAGATCTATAGCTGTCGACTACATGCTTGCAGGAGGGAAAGAAGGCCGCGTTCGATTTGACAACCCGAACAACCCTGATAGCTGAAATCTGTCTTCCCATTGGCTCTCAAAATTGACCAGCCAATGAGAAGACAAAATTCAGTGATCTGGGTTGTTCGGGTTGCCAAATCGAATGCAGCCAAACACTGACTGCTCCATTGTGCAAAGCCACTCATTGGTCTCCAAGATTCCCTGGTGATCTCAATCTCACAACCTAAAGGGGTATTGCCAACAAGCCAAGAATTATGCTGACCACTACCACCACAAGCTGAGGAAGGAACAATCACACACCCAGACAGTTGAGAAAAGTGAGCAAAACTGGACTCAAGTAGAGAGGTCTGAGTCAAATCACTCACATGAATCCATGTTTACGGCACCATGAAAAAGGAGAGCCATGAAGCTGGGGGAGGGGGGGGGGGCAGGGAATCTGCCAAAATTTTGGTCAATGTCATCCTTGTGGGTCAAAGTCAGGGTGCCATCTGAAAATGACCCTGCCTCCAGGGCAGATGGGGAGTGGATGACTCCCATGTAACCTCAGACAAATAGCCCCAGGTGGCAGGGAACCAGGCCATTTTCTCATGATCATGTGACACAATAAATAAGCCATTTGGTTCATTGATCTTACAGAGAGAGGATGTTCCGACCAACACTCGTAGATATATCAAAGTAAAACGTCGCCGCATCTTCTCAGTATGTGTGACATGAGGGTGCAGTGTGGGAAGGGGGAAGGTGCAATAAATATTCAAGTTGCCCAAAATGTCTTTTGGGCATTTTCTTCCATGTGCCACGTTGGTGGTGGGGGTGTGGCACACGGGGTGCAACAAAAAGTTGCCCAAAATGCCTTTTTGGCATTTTCAACAAGTGGCACATGTGGAACATGGTGTGGACATCTGACTTCGCTTGGCCTTGCTTTTGATCTTTCCCCACTACCACAAGGCTCGTCCTCCACGGACTTTACAATTATTACAGTGAATGTTCATCCAGATCTGCTACGTGACAGCGGAAAATCCTGGCCATCATTTTGCAATGTCAATTGCAGGCGAAGCCAATGTAATATTCCGCGGGTGATTGAACCACAAACTTACTGGCAAATATTTTGTGGTCCGACGCGTATGGCACCCTTTGCCGCTTGGCCCTGGTATTTCCTGCAAGTGAGTGTTCGATGTAAGCCCTCGAGGCCTGCTGTATTGTTATGTCGCTCATTGTACCTGGATGTCTGAAGGGTCAGAAGGCTCTTTCTGAAAGGGCTGCAGAACTCTGATGCTGAGACCAAGGATGAATTCTTCATTCTCAAGCTGAAAACGTTCTGCACAACACCAGCACCAGTAGATTGCATGGCCTCAAAACAGCAACTTGTACCTCACCATGGGTCTTTTGATGGGGATAGGGCTGATAACTGAAGATGTTCTCTCCAGATGTGAAACCATGCTATCATTCCTTGTTTTTGAAACCTTTCATGTGCTTGTGGACCAAGTCAAAAATATCCTTGGCTGTTTCGTGAGAGTGGTGTTGAGGTGCCCGGTGGCGGCAAAATTTTGCTGGTGGCCCAACTCATTGTTGCTGGTGTGAGAGGGTTGTATGTGGGGAAACTTGACGAGTCACTGAGAGGAAAGCCATTTTCTTTTCGGGGTGGACAGAAAACAATGAATTTCTAAAAATATTTCCCGTTTACTGCTTGATTCTCTGGAACAAAAAGTGCTGGGGCGTGGAAAAGTTCATGGTGACAGGCTCTGAAGCTTTCATGACCCATCATAGACCAGGTTAAAGTTCGAGACTCCATAGTCAGGCTCCCACCTCCAAAGTGAAAAGGTTGAGGACTGGAAGCTTCAGTGAAATTTTCGAGAAAATGTTGAAAAAATGGTTGGGCCTCGTGCACCCGAGATCGCGCCATTTTCTGTCTCTGAACTTTGTTGATTCAACCAATTTGTCAGTCAGATTCCTTTGCGAGTGAGAAAACTTACGTACGAGCCCGTGTAGTTATTTGACGAAGACCGACTCTGGAATGTCGGTTGTGAATCAGGTCTGTCGAAACACTCGCAATGATGTAGGGAAGACATCAAAAATGTGATCTTCCATTTTCAGCTACGAACAGACAAACGTTCAAGAACTATGTCAACACCCTAGCTTCAGTAAAATTGGATGAGGTGAGTAACCTTCAGTGCGATCGCGAGTGAATTCTTGGCAGAGAACCGAAAGCAGCATTTCAGTTTCAGCCCAAGTTTCACAGTCCACTGGTTGGATGCACCTCGTATGCACAAACCAGTTCCATCCACACAAAAAGCAACACATCAGATGCACGATGTCAGGTTCGGACAGATTGCAAAGGGTGCACCAAATCCCTCCGTGAAGAATTGGTGCACTCTGTCTCGTTGTTTGGTCAATTGTCAATTCGTCAGGACTTGTTAAATGTCGGGTGCATCTCGCGCCCAACATGTCCCACTGAGTATTCACCTGGCTGGTGCACCCAATTCCCTTCCCAAGCCTTTGATGCACCCGATGTGCATGCATCACAGACTGAGATGTCAGCAACACATGACGATTAAATGGCAGCGATAGGTGAAGGTGTGGTTCCTGTTTTCAGTCCGGAGAGAAGGTCTTGGTTCTCAAGAAGAAGTACCGCGACAGTGGCGTGTCGGTGGGCAGCGGCGCCGGCGATGCTTCGAGGAGTTCGGCGCGCCATGAGGTGCATCACGACTTCACGACTCCAATGCCGAAGCCGCCGCCGAGGAAGATGCACAAAGGCGCGGCTCAGTGGGAGGAGGGCGGCTCGGAGCAGGACGAGGGAGGCGCCGCCAGTTTGGAGAGGTATTTGTGAAACACTGCTTTTCGCAAAAAGAACAGAAATTATGTGATTCATCATGTGTCTCTTCTGTGTTTCTTCGCAATTGATGTGAGCCAATCTCTGTGCACTTGAGGCGCGGGAGTCGGGAGAACACGTTGCTGGACGTGACGGCGCTGTACGAAGCCGTCGCCGCCGCCACGTCGCTCGGCGCGGAGGACGATGTCACCGACCCCCGACGAACCGTGCACGTCGCAGACGTGTCCGAGTCCGAGTCCTCGACCGACCCCGGTCAGTTGCAGTGACCCACAGCGCAGAGTTTTATGGGGTCTCATAATGAAGTGCTGGACAAAGGTGGAAATTCAATCATTCTTGACGGACATCAAATGGCAAGAACACATCGCGAATTCAGTCAACTGGCGAATTGCGTTGCAGGCACAATTTCCTTGGTGGGGATGTCTGAATCAGAGAGCAGCACGGACGTGAGTGGGTGCGTCGCCCCCGAGGCTGAGCCGGGCGGATTCGTGCGTCTGGCCGGGGCGGAGGACGCGGAGAGCAGCACAGACCCCGCCTCACCCTCGCCTCCGCAGCCCCCGCGCGTCGAGATCCACATCACAGGTGTCCGATGAGCGCTGAACCTTCTATCGAGCTGCAGTCAGTCTGCATAATTGTTTTCCAAGATGCATCTTGTGGGAAATGTTCGCATCATCGTCACAGTTTGTGCCACAACAAACGCATCTTGAAAAACAAACAACTGAAGATTTGAAAACAAAATCTTTTCATGTCAGATATCTGAATGACTAAACAAAGAAATCTCGAAAGAAATGCGTGATATTCCCGGACAGTAGAAGGAACCGAAAATTTAGTTGTACTCGATCACGAGTCGGGGGTTTACGTCGTTCAAAACAGACTCGTTGCCGAGCGCAGCAGTATCGGACACATCTTCGGAGACCGTCAGTCTGGCGAGCGAGGCGTCGTCCTTACGCGGTGAGAGCGGCGTCGCCAGCGAGGCGTCGTCGCTGCGGGAAACCAGCCCCGAGGCCGGAGTGGTGGCGCCGGCGCCGCCAACAGCGTCAACTGTAGGTTCAGTCGTCGTAACTTGTGCGTTGAATTTATGAAATGCAGCAATGTCTCGGCTTCTCCCGCTGTCTTCATCTCAGAAATTTGCCGGTAAACTTTTGAGGCGACATTGGTCAGTGGATCTTCACGCGACCTTTTGTGCTTCCGCAGGTTTCGCCGGACGAAGGAGAGGCCAAGCTACCAAAAGCGACTCCAATGAGTGTGAAGGATCGAGCCAAACACCTCAACAAAATAGTATCTGAGACGGATATTCACAGCGGAAAGGTTCATAAACGTGATCGGGTGAGTACTCGCTTCCCGTAGGATCACTGTTTAGTGCGTGTTTACTGAAAATTAGCAAGGGAGTGGATGTAATTACCACACCGTAAATCTTTTCTTCTGTTGCAGGGTGAACGGAAAACTGGCGAGGATGACTCGAGCTCCGTTTCCAGTGTTCCCATCTCGGTGCGTGCTTGTTTTCCTTTGCATTGAAGTTGTTTCCCAATTTGTACATCAACATACCAGGATACGCTAATTTTCTACCCTGTTGCTGGTGGTGCCAGATGGATGCAGTGGACAGGGAATGGATGGTCGTGTCGTCCGCAGCCGACTACCACCCGATGGCCAAACTTCTGCTGCAGAACCCACATCTGGCGAAGCGCAAGGTGCGACCGCTGAGCCATTCAGAATCCCAATGTGGGCAGAACCGTGTGTTGCCTTTTTTTGTGCGAATCGGGCGAATTGAATGAGAGAGACCTGAAATCAAAGAAGTACGTTTGTTTTGCAGAATTTCATGAATGGGGTGAGTACGTTTCGTGACTTTGTTTCTGTTCGTGACTCAGACTGATTAGATTTGCAAGGTTCGATTTCTATTGCTCGTGGAAACGAATGTTTACGTGTGGTACAAAAAGTTCACTCAAACTTTCATCATTGTTTCATGCTGGTTTTGATGTTTTCGTGTCTTTTTCCGCGCTGCATCGTCTACATACCTCGTGACAACCTCGTGCGGATCACACAGTTTGTAAGTAAATTCTCTTTCTTGTCTTTATGAAAAGAACTCCACCAAGGAGGATTGACACTCAAAAGAGCCTGTCGCGCATTGAATATTTTGCCAAGTAAATTGTGTGGACAGAGAACAGAGGCGAGGTAATCCCTTCAGAGGAGTGTGTGTATTTCCACGTCATCCATTCTTTACAAGGTGTCAGCCTCCTGGATATAGTGGCATTATGATTCTAATTATCACAGCAGATAGGTGCTCTGTGAGGGTATTATCTTCTCCGCAGCCAATTATGGGCCTTTATGGTGGGCACGGCGTTTTATTAGATCCGTCCCTAACCTCTCAACCTGGGCGAGTTAACCCCATCAGGGGCTGTCGCGCACTCGCCGAGGTGTCTGTGTCGCCGCGCCGCATCGCAATGAAGCTGCAGCCGCTGCCCGCGCGGCCGAGCGAGCTCAATCGGATAAACACTTCTAATTGAAAGGCGTAGAGACAGAGGGTGTGATGAAAGTACCGTATTTTCATTGCATGCACTTCATTTGGCTCTAATGATTGGACAAATGTGCTCGGGCTAATAAACAGGGCGGATGACAGAGAAGGCAAAGCCCCGCTTCGGCTTATTGAATATGGGCTGCGTTGGTGGGAGGGAGTTCGGGCGGTTTAGATATGCATAGACAAGGGGTAAAGATAATTTTAAGTCAGCATGGCTTATCCACCCCCTTATGCATGTAAAGTAGGGGTAATGGGATAGCCGAGGGATTACTTATTAGACGGATCAATGAATACCTTTCTTTTGTTCTAACTACAGGGGATTATGGGTTCTTTTCATATTTCGTCCCTGCACTGATTGGAACAGTGGCTATGCATGACAAATATGATTTAATCAACTCTGGGCAAATTCCGCGGAATTAGTGAAAATTGTTTGTGGCTGGAGGAATTGCAAATTTCACGTGGTTGACAGGCATTGTGCCAACGAGATAATGAACCAGTGGAAATGAAAGTGATTAATAAGTAAAGATGTTAGATTATTTTTCCGCGGGTTCTGTAAATTATTGCCACAGCTCGGAAAACAGTTGATTTCCTTTTTTACCTTCTTCGCCAAGATTTCGACAGGACTTTGATTGGCATCTTGAAACAGTCATATAACTTTTAATTTTGCCAAATTCATTAAAGGTTGCAGTAATTTTCTTGCCGGGATGAAATTAACAGGGATTTGTGATTAGAGCATGATTTATTAATGTAATCTTAATTAGCCTTGCACATTATATCGCAATCTCGCACGGTGATCTCATAATCAGAGAAAACCCTCATGGCTCGGTAGCGGTGGCAATTTGTCATCTATTCAACTGTCAGGGGTAGAATAGCCTTTCCTGGCACAAGAAAAAGTGTATTGGAAACAGATAAAGGGAAAGAAAGTGCATTCCTATCAGAGTGGATGTGCGAGTGGATGGGTGATTTTCACCCCCGTGTTGCTGCGAAACGGAAGCCACCTGGTCAGTTCCCGTGACAACCGTGGACGTCTGCTAAACATTCGCCTTTTCCTTGAGCACTCTTAACATGGGGTCGGGCGTGGCAGTGAAGGGGTGGGGCGCCATGATAAAAGTTCGTGTCGCCAAATCTTAACCGTGAATGGAAATCAATTGTACTGGGTTGTCAACATCGAAAACCCCTCTGTGAACTTTTTATGAAGGCTTTAGAAATGATCAAGTCAGATACAAACAGCCAGCCAACTGTTGCTGAAATAATTTGAACGCGGACGCTGAGAGGGGGATGGATACGGCACTGTTCCCCATTGCCTTGGTCTGTAACTGATCAGGGAGCTTGACGGGGAGTTTCAAAAAGTGTGAGTGATTGATGCTCATACCTCGCGAGGGGGTCAACAGTCATCTTTGTCCTTGTCCTTTTGTGGAAAATCTATTAGAGAGCACATGTTTGTTTTGAAAACACTTTTTCTTGAAAGGGAAATGTGAAGAAAGGAGTGGGGAGTTTCATATTGGCTCAATATGAGTTATGGCTGAGGGTTGTGCAAGATTTGAACACGGTGAAAGAAAAGGAAGTTGAACGGACACAAAAAAGGTCAGATGTAATTGTTAACCTGGGCAGAGGCTACAGCGTACCTTGCAAGCTGCGCGTCTATGGGAAACATGCTGTTTCAAGTGGAACGGCAGAAGTTAGACTTGTGTCTCTGAACACCCCCACAATGAAACCATCCGGAAATGTCCAGAGTGCATTTTGCTCTTCACAGGTGCTTCAACATTAAAGTTCCAGCACGATAATTTCAAAACCAAAAGAACAAGGGTTTTCATTGGTGCAAAATGTTGTTGCGATTGAATAAAAACCAGAGTCCGTGGAAATCGAGCCTCCCTCTCCCCCCCCCCAAAAAAAAAACGCAGCAAAAATATCTTTGCGTAGTTGAGCCATGTTCCACTGCTCTTTGAAGAGGTGGGAGCAATTTCTCGCGGCCTCGTGGCGCTTGCTGTCAACTAATCTCAACGTCGCTTGTTTTTCGAAGAAAGTGAAAATTAAGAAATGAAGAGAATGGCTTTCTTCCACCTTGAGATCTTTTGAGACCTTTCTGGTGTCAGTCAACCTCAACTTGGGGATAATTGTTCCGTTTTTAAGCGCGCGGTCCGACTCTGCCGATAGGACGCGCGCTTATTGGAATGACACAGAGTCTGTGTATGTGGTTACTTTTGGTTGAGTTGGCCCAACTCAACTGTAAGGGGGGGGGGGAACTCTACTGTGCTGAAAATGATGTTTGTGCCATTATAAGCCGATTTTTAGCAACTTTCATTTCTGGTATGGTTGAGTTACCCCCCCCCCCTGCAGGTGAGTTGGGCCAACTCAACCAAATTTTCAAAATTTTCTAAAATGGCCCAATAATCTTTCTGGTGAAATTTTGTGACAAGCCAACTGAACTGGCTAACAGAACTATGTTCAGAGCTCAGAGCTCGCAGGAGACATGCGCACTTTTTAGGCGATAGCCTTCTTGTTAAATGAAGGGAAATTTTTCTGAAATCAGGTCTTGATTTTCAACAAACTCTAGCATTGTGGCTTCATGTTTTTGTCTGTTTTGAGTTTGAAATTAAAATGCAAAAATCTAACGTCCAAAAACCAGGTTTTCCGAAGTTTTGAGTGCAGCAGAGAGTGAGCAGTGAAGCCAGAGCCCCCGTGAGATTTCTTTGAGAACAACTGATGTGCTTCCCAATATGAACTTCAGAGGGCAGAAGCGAACGGCTCGGGGTCCACAGGGCCAGAAAAGCGCCGACTTGACCATTCTCCGTGAACTGCCCACAGTTTTGCTTTTTGCAGTGGTTTGTCATTTGTGTTACAAGACTGTGCGACACAGAAATGTTGCAATGCGTTTCATTCTTTGTCACAGTTAGAAGCCAGGAGGGTCAGATTTTGCATTGTGATGTTCTTTTTCTTGTCGGCTTGTCGGAAACGTTTGGCGTCATGTCATAGTGCTTTTTGTCTCGTGCTCTGCGGAACACGGAAAATGTCCTCAGCCTTGGGCCGAACCCTCACAAAGAATGAACCCCAGGCTCAGTGATGTTTGCTTTGAAATCATGCTTTTTAGAACAGTTGTACTTTTCACGAAGCGAAGAAGCCCCCCCCCCCTCCGAGTCTTTGTTGCACACCAAGTCCCAAAGTTGTCGAAATGGACGACGCAGACTGTTGAAACGTTAAAAGTTTGGGTGGTCACCAGCGGTGTATCATGTTGGTTTCTCAGGAAAGGACAAGCTGGATGGCTGTTTGTCAAGCACGCGAAGGAAAAACAATCTGATGAAAAGAATTCGATGCCTGACGTTTATTGTGTTTCAGTTAGACAGCTCCGCGGATTATGACATACGAGCGCGATTTGGTGGTCCTGCTCACTGCTAAGATCTACAAAGCTGCGCCCTGTAGCGAGGGGCTTCAGGTGTGAGATGAACTGTGTTATCGGGGCGGCGCACACAGGTAGCACGCCTCGCTGCGAGGCGGCGGGGCGCAGCGCTCCGAGCGAAGGCTGCGGATCCACCTGTTCGCCGGTTCGCGGAACACAGACTCCGCGAGCAAAGACGCGGCTCGCGGCTCGGGGGTCCAACATGATCCAGAGGAGCAAGCCCGGGGTTCCCAAACCCAGTGCATGGCGTCCAAAATCTGGAGACACGTCATCTGGTCTGGCCATTTTGGTTTGATTCAGGGAATAGCCAGACAGGTTTCGGTTTTGGGTCCAGCCTGAAATGCTCAGGCATTCCATACCTCCTCACATCAAGTGCTTTCTGTGAAATGGAGAAGCACCCCCCAAGCGATCACCTGGTGATACTCTTTGAGCCTTGGGTATGCCTCGGCATACGAGTATTAGTTTGCACTGAAATGACCACTCGCCTTTTCTGGATAACCAGTGCCAGTCCAATTCAGTCCTTCATTTTGTCCACATGTGAGACAAGCTTTGGACACAAAATTGTGTGAAAATTCAGTTTTCCTTGGGCATTACTTCCCAAGTTGAAGTCTTTTCTTCCTGCCCTTCTTTCTCACTCTCCGTGCGCGACCGAGACGTTTCTCAAGATGTCAGGATTGTGAGAAGAAATGCAACACTGGTGTCAAGAAGTTTTGCGTGTTCTTTTTGCTGACAAGGTTCCCCACTTTTTCTTCCAACTCAATTGTTGCGCCAGGTTTAATGAGCCATGCTTCTGTGGCGGCAACCAATATTTCTGAGAGTTCTGTGTTATCTGACCCGGAGACGTGGCAGGTTGTGGAATAGCGTCATTATGGCCAACGGGATTGCTTTTTGTTTCACAGTCAATTACATAGAAAAACTTTGACATGTGGCCAGCAGCGGTTGTTTTATTAGTAAAAATATGATGGAATTGTTTCTTGGGCGGTACAGACACTGCTTCTTGTGTGTCTCGGTGCATACAGCTTTCCCCTTTGATGAAATGTGGAATGTATCTTCAGTGAGGTTCAGGTCGATCTTTCAAAAGACTTCCGTACGATACGCACGGCAGAACTGTCTGTGGATTGACCTGTTGTGTTTCGACAGTTACATTGGGCTTTTGGGCGCCACGAACTGTCTATCCTTATGTCTATCCACACACCCACAGTGGTGGGACCTCCTTCTCCCTGGCGCCCCAAGAAAATAAAGAAACAACCAAAAGGCCGAATCCAGGACTCTCACCAACAAGCACTTTTTGTTCAGCAATTTATATTTCCACTTGAAAATCTGGATGAGCTGGGATTCAGGTTCAGCAGAACCATTCCCTAATTTTGCTTCACCTTGAGGCTTTCAACAAAGGAGTGGACCCACAAACAATCCCCCGTGTGTTTCACTGGATGGGGTTGGTGTTGTCTTGGCTTTCCGTCACAAGTGGTTCCTGTGCCCAACCTCTGAATGTGATTGTCACTCCGCGTGTCTGCAGAAAGTGAAGGAAATGTGTCACTATGGAGGTGATATTCAATTGCAACAACGGAAGCACCCGCACTAAGCTGTTTCCCCCGATCACACTTGCGCACTCGTTGCAAGAAAATGATTGATTAACGTGTTGTGCACTGTGGCCCGGTGCATAACTCCTGCTTCAAATGGGATAACTCTCCATGCACCGCAAAGCCGCTCCTGATGGGGGAATTGAAGGAACAAAGCAGTTTGATCAAGATGGAGGGAGTTCTCGTTGAGTTTTGACAAGTTGGCGTGCAGCTTAGCAGCTCCTGTGTGGGACCAGGAACAATCTACAAGCCGTGGTGGGGACTGGTGAACAGTCAGGAAACAAGAACAAGGATTAGCTCGAGTCACTTTACCTTCACAGGGGGAATTGGTGACCATGTTTTAGCCGCACAGAAAGTCATGAATCAAGTGCCAAATCCCACAAAGCACAGATTAGAATTTTTCTGCGCATGTTGCCCAGGCTCCACACGAACTGTTTTCCACTTTGTTGATTCTTCCATCATTCTGGTATTTGTTGCTTCTATCCCTTTGACTTGCAAGCGGTGTGTCAGAGGTGACTGATTTGGATGACCTCTTTGCTCCTTTTTGTACAAAGTACGAAGTTAGTTTTTGCCAGCCGGAACAACAAATTACATTCTGTGGTTTTCACATTGGATTCAAAGCAATTCATGGAGCTTATCGCGACTGGTTTGGGGTTCCTAATTCATATGTTTGGCTGCAAGTTGACAAAGAGAAGGTCCAGTCACTTTCCTTGTTCCCACATCCACAAGAATGCTGAACAAACTGGGACAGTAAAGAACTGGGGCAGTGGGATTTCATCAGAAATTGAACACCTGCTTTCCCTGATCTTCTCCAACATGATGAAATCACCCTTCACCAAATATTGCGTACTTTGAAGATACAACACAAAACAAAAAGCCAATCCAAATGTTTGAATTTGCTATTTTGAACCTTTTTGCACAAAGAACTCAAAAATTGTTGGTTCTTTGTTGGACCTCATGCATTATTTAGGACCCACAATACAACAAAAAGGTCACTCAACCGCACATTTGGATTGAAAAAAATAACTTGACCCACAGAACAGTGCCAGATTTCGGTCTGTGATGCCTGGTCACATTCCATTCCAGTCAGTTGAGCTGAACTCCCAGGTGCCTGGAATATGTGCCTGTCCAAATCACCTTGAAAAACAAAACCAACCAACATTGGTTGCTTTACACCCCCCCCCCCCCCGAAAGAAATCAACCATTGGTGTCACTCTGGCAGATAGGCAGCTGTGGCCTGTTTGCTGGAACAGTGCTTGTGAGCACACAAAATGCCTGCTGTAAGGATCCACGTGCTCATTGATCTTTGATCTCTTGTTGATGCTGTGAATTTATTTCTCACTTTGACAAAGAGTGGGCCCCAAAACTTGTCTGTGGAAGATAGAACCTCTGTAATATGCAAGAAAAATGCAAGAAAAATCCTTTCATCGTGATGTTTTTTGAAACAACTGTCTGCAAAATTTCTCTGGGGCGTGGGGGAATAGGTGTCCTGATTGAGTTACGTTGAACGTGTTCAACACAAGAAGTCTGAAGAAAACATTAATTATTTTTCTGTTTGTTGCAGACTCCTCTTCACTGGGCTGCGAAGCACGGCAAACCCGACGTGATCAAGCTGCTGTGCGGCACGCAGTTCGCGGAGGTCAACGCCAGATCGGTGAGTCCGTCAGTCCACTTTCGAGCAACATCTCCTGACCAGCTCACTGTCCGATTTATTCGACTGACCCCATGCTGAAGTACTGAATGGCAGAGAGTTCGTGCAGTGCCGACAAGCTGATAAAACGAGATGACTAGGAGGTCACATGTCGCTCAGGCCAGAGATAAAGAAATCTGTAGCAGAGCCATAAAGCCATAAAACAAAATAGCAGCCCTATATCCATATAATCTAATATCTGTAGTAGAGCTGTAGAGCTGCAAAACAAAATGGCAACCCCCAGGTATTTTGGCTGCCCCTGCATAAGAAAACCAAAATGGCTACTCTCAAGAGCCTAAATGAGATGTTGCTTCCTCAGCTGCTAGTATACAAATGATATTTATACTATTTCCCAAGCCCCATCAAAGCCTTTCAGCTAATCAAAATGCATTATATGCTCTGGCCCTGAACCTGGCATCATAACTGGTCACAGGGGGGGGGGGTTGCTCTGCGTCACATGTCACAGACAGACACATACTGACAATATAAGTCGCGCCTTACGCGACTGAAAATGAAGGGCGAAATCTGTTACGGAGCTTTTGCGTGGCATGATATTTTTGCAATTGTCGTGGTGTGAGGTCGATCCGTCACTTTGCTGTTTCCAGGTTTGCATTTGGATTTAATTGCCCCACTTGTTCTTCCGCCGTTTTCACATTACTTTCGCTGCACTGCCTTTGACGGTTACTTATTGCGATCGGAATAAGCAGGCCCCATCAGGGCGCAATCTGGATTTGCAAATCCGCACGCATTAAGTTCATCTGGAAAGGTTAATATGCTGTCAGTTAGCATTGCGCTCAGTCATTCACGCTCTCATGTCGATGACCACTGCAAAACGAAGCAGGGCTTATCAGCGTCAACATGCTGAATATGTTGTCTCGCTGTGTGCGTCAAGTCGGGAGGCAAGCAGAACTAAGACCCGAGCAGCCAGGCATGAGCGATAGCGAGCCAGCTTCTTGTGGCCGCGGCAAAGAGATCTTTGGAAAAGCAGGGCAGCATTAGTCATTAGTAGCTTAGCTTATGTTATGATCAACTTGTCAAATAAGAAATGATTTACGACTTGCTGTTAAAGGCCCCTTTCTAATGTGCAAAAGTGCATTTGAGAAGAGCAGGCTTAAGCGACACCTAATCAGAGTCACAACCCATGTGATTAGAGGTTTACTGCTTATAAATAATTTGCTGCTCTGAATGGCAGCAGCAGCGCTTAATGGACAGTTTCAAGTTATCAAGAGCTGCCAGTGAATTACTGTGATGACCTCAAGGTTGTGACCTTGTACGTTTCTATTTCATCTAAATGTTTGAGCAAATACTTGTTGGCAGTGATTGCGCAAATCAGGTCTGTTCAAATCTGTCGATCATGTGCATTTTGTGTGTCAGCAAAGGCAATTGATATCTTAAGGACGAAGCCTTTTTCATTCAAAGGGTTCATATTGCGTTTCTGTGCCCGCGGTATTCCGCCGAGTCGCGGGCACAGTAAAGTCGCAATGGTGGTGTTCTGCAGTGCATTTTTTGTGTGGATGGTTAGTTTACCAGAGGGGAGGGGTCAAAACATTCTTTTGCTGAGGGGGTAAAATGATTAACTTTTTTGTTGGCATGGTCAACTCTACCGATACTGCTGTTCACAAAACCAACAGTTACTTTGCCCGATTTGCTTGTACTCGTATTGTTCCAGCAAACAGGCCAGTCTGCCTGCCATGAAAGTTCACTTTCCCCAAACCAATGGTTTGTTACTTCACCCAGAAGCGGGTGGGTGGGTGAATTCACCCCGCCCCCTGGTTTGGGAAAAGCAACATTTCCTGGTTGGCAGACTGGCCTATTGCTGGAACAATGCGTGTGAGTTCTCTGGGCGCTATACGCTGCCGCCGGCTCGTTGATCTTTGGTCTGTGGACAAGGCACCGGGTGAACATTGGATCTCAGAAGCGCCAGTGACACAAAATGCCACTTCAAGGTCTCACGACGGTATTTTACAAGAAATGTACTGCCATCATGCTTGAGCTGTTGCAAGCATTGATGGAGCAAGACAATCATGAGCTGAAAGCTCAATCAGAAACACGGAAACATAAGCAGGTCCTCTGTCAAAACATAACAGTGCATCTTGTTGCGGTGCGTCGTCCCTGTCCTCGAAACGGCTTGTTGATCGAAGCGAACACCAACCAAGATTTGACATCGAAACGCAAACCAAGAAAATCCACCGCTCCAATGGATCCACCGAGAGCCCCTTGGGCTGGAACTCCGGAAAATTCGTTTTCGCCCCGCCTGCAACCTTTTTGCCGCATCAAGTGTGCATCTTGCCTGCGGTGTCACACGGTCTTTGCCGTCTCTGCGGTGTTATCATTCCTGGCGGCTGTCCTGCAAACACCCGAATAAAAATGGCTTGATTCAAGTCAACTTTTCAAAGTTGTTCGGGACCCCACAAGGATGGGGTGGCCCTTGGACCCAATCCTGCTTCCATGTCTTGGATCTTGTTCCCACCTGAGAAACGTTTGTTGCCGGTGGTCGTGAAGACTCAGGGGTGATGGAGTCAGCCTGAATGCCCGCCCCCTCCTGAATTGTGCTGCCACATCCTCTGTGCAAAGCAACGAAACAACAAAAAGTGTGTAAAATTAACAGATTCCTCAGCCATTTCAGTTGGCCTGGATTCAATCACACAATCAAGGGAAATTTCTTGTCGCGGGCTGGATTTTTTACTTCACACGCCTATCTGACGTGTCATCAAGCAACGTTTGTTCGCTGTTCTATTGGGAGACCTTTCACATTTGTGCATTTACGACTTACAACATGTGGCAAATTAAATTTGGCATCTGAAAGAAAGGCGAGATTGCTCTTCCTCTGAAACCTTTGCCGTGATTTGCTTTTTGAACTCCAGACCGAACATACGATGATCAGGTTGTTGGGTCAGTTTGTGTCTGCACTGTGTTCTTGTTGCTCGAATTTTGCAAGACAAGGTTTCAATGCGTCGTGCCTGTCATTCTTTCGATAAAGATACTTATCATACTGCCTCTGTGACAACACAGCGAATTGAATCATAACCATGCCACATTTTCTTTCTCTTTTCATGTGAATGCAACCTGCAGCACGTGAGTACAATTCCAATTTGCCTCGTTTCCGTCAAATTTCTGGAGACTGAACGCCACAGTGACAATCAAACGAAGCTCTCTTTTTCCATTGCATGCTCGTCTTGCGCGCGTGGTTCTGCACGATCACATGGCTGCCGATTGTCGACACACACATTAGGGGGTGAGTACTCATTACCAACTAAACTTCACACAATTGACAATTTCTGAGAGCGCTGTTGCACGGAAAACAGGCAACTACTTGTGATCGCAGTTGAGCTCAGACAGTAGACAGGTGGCCCATCTTGTCCCTGACCCAATTTTGTGCAAACGTTGGTCTCTTTGGATGGTGGGACTTTGCGCAAGTCGGTACTCGCGCGAAGTGATGCTTGTGTCGTTGAACTCGTCGCGTGTTTTACAACGCAACGAATCCTGGGTCATAACTGTGATTTATGCCATTTGAGAAGGCATCAGACGCCAGTCTGGTCGTGGCTCGTCGCGAACATTGTAAATGACCAGTAATTACACGATATTTATGATTGTGGCATATTTTGCTGCGCACACGTACGAGGCAAGAAATTTAAGTACCCGATCGGGCGGTGTTTCTGGTGGTTTGGGTGTGAATTTTTTCAAATCCTAAGGGAATAACAAAGAGTAGGACACAATCTTCCTTCCAAAGTAATACAACCTTTTGTAAAACAAGTTAAGACCAATCTGAGATCACTTAAAATAGGGTAAAGTTGGCCGAGTTGGCTAAACTTAATTACAGAAGGTCTTGACTTTTTTAGTTGGTATTTTTTAAAACTTTAATAAAATTTTGCTTGTTCCTTTGGTTTTATAACTTTTTCAACAAGTCTCACTGAAGTTGATTATTATTGAG